>Ga0325402_1002808_pt1 | contig 15454 bp, 13 predicted proteins | sample PopdelMetagenome_22_FD_207212 | JGI IMG/M metagenome (GOLD analysis project Ga0325402, IMG submission 207212) | Populus deltoides microbial communities from Bellville, Georgia, United States - Xylem-PdKOR-R3 | ecosystem: Host-associated > Plants > Phyllosphere > Stem > Wood/Secondary xylem... | reverse complement strand
TCAAAATGTCCTATACGTCCTACAGTGTCAAGTGCTTTACCTTGATAGTGGCCTAATCAAATATCATGGATGGTTTGTGACTAAATGATTAACCGTGATACACCACGGCCCAGATTAAGGTTTTTGGTACATTAAAAAAAAATCAAGTGTTATTAATGTATTTTTTATAAGTGTGATACATACTCTCTCTCTCTCTCTCTCCTCTTACATTATGTTTTTTTTAAGGTGTTTTGAGTTTATTTGAACTTATTGAAAATTATTTTATGAGTTTAACGTACATAAGAGACTTTATTAATTAATTGATAAAAGATAAGAAATTATGCATTTTATGTTTTGAAACTTGCTTCTTGTGACAAATTTTTCACCAAATTAGGGTTTTACAAGGTGAATGTGAGCGTAATCTAAGTTGAAGTACACATATCAAGCTTTCCATGAAGTTATTATGAGCAGAAATCCGAGTTCATTTTGACCTCTAAATAGACTTGTAAAAAAGGGGCCGAAAACCTACTTGCAACAGAATTGTATGTTTTCACACTTAATATTCAAATAGACATATCTTAAACTTAAGATATCAAAATAAAACAATTCAACAACTCAAATTCATCTACACATTTAGGGATATAACTTTTATGAAAGGCTCCAGGTTAGACAAAATCATTTCAAAACAAATCTCCTAATGCAAAATAAAAGACAAGTTTTATCCCCTGATATGCTAAAAACTAACAGTTTGAGAGTCTTATCTTAATAAGATATCTTATAGGATTAGATGGATTTTCTCTACAACTTGTAACCTCTTAATCTTTATCCTTAATAGCTTATCATAAAGGTTGTTTAATGGGACACAAAGAGGAAAAACAACTAGAATGTTCTTTGTCTACGGGAATTTTAGGAGAGATCATCTTTGCTGTTGGAATTTTCAAAGACCATGCGTAACTAATTCTCCATTTTAGTTTAAGAGGAATAGACGCCATCTCCATTATCAAGTTTTTAGAAGTAACGTTGACATTGTAATTCTTTCAGATTTAATAGCTAATTTTCTTTATTTTAGAATTATGCTATTGATTTCTGTTCAAGATATTGTTTTGAGATGACATGTATGCTTTCTAGTTTCTTTCAATCCGTAATTGTTGTTAAGGATTAGAGTAAGAAGTAAAAGAATTAACTTGATTATTAAATCTCTCATTTTATTTTATTATAGAAGAATAAACTAAATTAAATTGTTAAACTTTTGAACGGTTGCTTAAAATAAATTTTATAGACTTTGCTCCTAAGGCTACTAATGAGTGATTGAAAATATCTTTTTAATATTAAGTTCATTTGATGATAATAAATTGATTAGAAAACTTTGTCTAATTAATCAAATGATAATCTCATCGATTCCCTTTAGCTTTAAGAAATATTGAATTTATTTGTTTAACTTGAAAGAATGTTTATTTTTACTTCTATGATCAACAAATTTATAACAATGGATGTATGGATCATTGAACTGAGTTAACAACTTATCAATTTATCATTTTTTTATTTTCAAAATTTCATTTCTTTAATTATTCAAATCCCCCATCATTTTTTATTTCATAATCTTGTAGGAAGATTAAACAACATTTTCCTTGGGTTTAACTTGGTCTTCACAATTATATTACAAAATTATTTTATTTGTAGTAGTAAAGTCAGAATTATATTTTTTAGGTTTCGACGACATACCAGTTTTATAGCATAAAAAAATTAAACTATATGGTGATTGACATGGTTGATTTGACAAATCTAAAGATAACTCGGATAATCGATAAAAATATAGTTTAACTAAAAAAATCAAGATAATTTTTTAAAAAAATATTAAAACGACAACATATTAGATTGACTCAAATCAACTATGGTTAATTAATATGTCAAATACGCTGCCTAGATCATGAGAACTTAATAACCCTATAGAAAACAAATTAAAAATTAATTATTAAATCCAATTATCAATCAACCTAATATTAAAGGCTAAAATTAAAAATAAAATTCAACTAAAAATTGAGCTGAGTCAACTCAGGTTAACCTGCTAAACCTAGATCACGAGACTGAGATAAACCTATAGAAAACAAATAAAAAAAAGTTACGAAGATCAATTCCTAATCAGCTTAATGTTAAAGGATAAAATTAAAAAATAATAAAAAGAGAACACAAAAAGCCATCCAAGTCAACCGATCACATCCATGACTTAGGTCATCAGATCAAATAACATCATAGAATGCAAACCAAAATAAATTATAAAGGGGTAATTCACAATCAACTCAATATTTAAGAATAAAAATGAAAATTTTTTAAACTAAAATAAGACAAAAAAAACTTGAGTCAATCAACGTAACCCGCGACCCGAGCCATAAAAATATGATAACCACATAGAAAATAAATACAAAAAATATTATAAAGCTCAATTCTCAATCAACTCAATGTAGAAGTATTAAATTGAAAAAAATAAAAAAATAATATTAAAATGACTCAAGACAATCTAAGTTAACCTATCAAACCCAAGTCAAGGGATCAAGATAATTTCATAAAAACAAAATATAAAAAAATAATTATAAAGTTCAATTTTCAATCAACCCAATGTTGAAGGATGAAATTGAAAAAAAATATCCAATTAAAAAAAATATAAAAAAACTGAGTCAATCTAGCTGTACTGCGGATCAGATCAATTTTTTAAATGCAAAAAAATATTCAAATGTTATTGCTTGTTTCCATCCTGTTTTCCTTAATTGTTTTCATTAGGTTAAACATTGCAATGTGGAATTTTTTAGCTATTTTTTTTTAGTTCTTTAAAGAGCTAAGGATGAGTGTTCGAGAAGTAAAAGGTGAAAATGTATATTATCACGGAAAGCTAAAATTTGAGTGAAACATAAGTGAAGTGAAATCTATTCAATTGTAAACATATAAGAGAGTGTGTGAGGGATATAATTTCTTCTTACTAACTTATTTTTCAAATTTCAATATTTCATCCAAAAGTGAATTGTCATACCAAGAGGGGAACGCCGATAATTCTTTTATGTTAAAAGCCATGGAACAACATTTGGAGTGAATACAGTTGATGTTTGGCGAGATCATAGATTGGGTAGATCAATAAGAAACCAGGATTAATAATATGGAAGAAGGACTTTCATCTTCCACTAAATATGCTTTTAGATCGCTCATCCCCTAAAAAGCATGAATTTTTATCTTGATGCTCCCTAGGTTTCTATTCAAACCATTATGGATCCTAAAATCATGCCTCAACCCCTTGTGCATGTTTGGTCTAAACCTTCAATCTTTAAAAACCTTTTGTTGCCAAAATCTTCCCCCTTGACTGAATGAAGCCTACTCAAATCTATTTATATTTTCATCCTCATTCACAGTAACATACTCATTTACAAGTGTGGAAGCTCGTATATGTGACATTTTATAATTAAGAAGGTAAAAAGGTAAAACTTGTTGTTATTAAGTTAATTGATTATGCTATAATTTGATGGGATCTGTTTGTTTCTAGCATAAGGAGAAATCATGAGAGGCCTATCAAGACTTGGAAGGAGATGAAGGCAATCATGAAAAAAGGTTTGTCCCTAGTCACCACTATAGAGAGTTATATAAGAAATTATAGGGTTTATCTTAAGGATTGAAGGATGTTGATGATTACCATAAAAAGATTGAGATTGTAATGATTTAGGTGAATATGGTGAAAGATAAAGAAGCCACCATGACTAAGTTCTGAATGAGTTAAATTATGAGATTAAAAACGTTATGGAACTATAACACTATATGGAGTTAAATGATATGGTATATATGTCTAACAAAATGGAAAGACAACTTAATAGGAAGGGAAATGGCTGCCCAATCCAAGTCGAATATGGGTGTAGGTACAAATCTTATGAAGATAAGAAAGACATCTACATGGATAATCGGGGTAAATCTAAAACTCAAACCCTTTATAACCATGATAAAAAAATGTTTTTTGTTGTTTGGGAGTACATTGCATTGCTTCATAATGTCCAAATAAGTGAGTTATGGTTATAAAAAGTCATTCAAAGGTGTAACAAAAAATATCACCACTTGAGGATGCAAGTGATAACGATGTTGAGAATCTAGTTGAAGAAGAGTCACTTATGGTTAGGCGAGCATTAAATATGCAGGTTAAGGAGAATTATTGGAGGAGCAAAAAGAGAACATCTTACATACAAGATGCCATGTTAAGAATAAGTTATGCAACATGATTATAAATAGTGGGAGTTGTGCTAATATAGTTAGTATTATTCTGATGAATAAACTAAATTTGCATACAATAAAGCATTATAGACCTTAAAAACTTTAATAATTGAATGATTGTGATGGGGTGAAAGTGAAAAAATAGGTTTTAGTTTCACTATATATTAGGAAATATCATGATGAGGTGTTGTGTGATTTTATTCTTATATATGTGAGTCATTTATTTTTGGGTAAACCATTATAGTTTGATAAAAAAGATATGCATGATAATTTCAAGAATAAATATTCATTTGTAAAGAATGATAAATCTATAACTCTTATATCATTAACTCATTAAAAAATATATGAGGATCTAATGACACTAGAAACAGAGAAAGAGAGAGAGTGTGTGTGTGTTGTCGATAATAGTAAAGGGAATGAAACACTTACTTTAGATGAGAGTAGTGAAAAGAGAGGAAAGTTTAAATTGGTCATGGGTAGTGAGAATTCAGATTTAGCCAAGAGAGAGGGAAATAATAAGCTAGCCATAAGAAGAGAACTTTTTTTTGAGAAAGTTAAGAGAAACATAAAAAAAGAAAGATAGTTTGCTCATGAGAGAGAGGTTCATTCATAACATTTTTTATATTAAAAATCCTATGCAGATATTTTTGGTGTTTCTTTGCTATAAGATTATAATGGTGTATTGTCCCTAGACAGCGTCCCATATGTTGCAGATTTGAGGAAAAATCTTTTTAAAGAGAGAGAGGATGAAGAGATTTAGATTGTGCTTTTATAATGTGCAATAAAGCTACATATCAAACCATAATTTCTTGGAGATTCGGTTTGGGTCAAGCTTGATAGTGCCCCACAGGATTCCAGCTTGTTTATTGGGTTTTTGGTTCTGTTTGGATTGGGCATAATTTGGTTTCATTGGGGCTTGTGGGTTACTATTTTTCTAGCCTATTTAGATTGGTTCAAATTTGGTTTGGACCAGACTAAATTTGGTCTGGATGGTCGCAGTTTGGGTAGTTTGGTTTAGGCTGATTTTGGTTTGGTTTGGGCCATTAACTGCAAGTGGTAGTTTGAGCAGTGACACGACTAAAAGATTGATGTCTTCTCCCAAGTGCAGGAGTGTCGAAGTAATAAATAACCCGGCAAGATCGGGGTCGAACCACATGAAGGTTAATTGTATAAACAACAACAACAACAACAATAATAATAAGTTAAAGAGAGTTTTAAGATGTGATATTGATGTAAGGATTAAACAAGGATAACCTAATTATCAAGGTTAGAGGATCCACTAATAGTATTTCAAACAAGTATAGTATAAACTCTTTTTATTACTTTACTGGAAACCACACACAAAGGAGGTTCCAATCGGATTACAAATTGTTAACATGATTACATTAGTTATCTTATTCGAATAATGTTAATACTTGTAAATGTTGTCAGGCATTCATGATTATAACTTATATTAACAACAAATCAAGTTTCTTTCATAACACAGGTGTTGGTTATACCATACGGTTGGGCTATGAAAGTGCCAAGTATTTATTGTACCAAGGGTTATACAACATAAATCTAGATTAACTATTTAACAAGCAAAGTATTAAAAGTGAACAAGATAACAACTATAAAACATGTTAGTATCAAACATTAAGGTCCATGTTGAGTTTATATTATACTTATTCTTACACCATTAGTGTGTAACCTTTTCACCTTGACATGATAAACTTAGCTAAACATAATGAAAGAGAGAAACATAAATAAACAAGGAAAGGAAATGAAAAAAAGCATAAGCAAGAGATTAATATAAGCAAAACTTAAGCATTACAAAATATAAAGAGAGAGCAAGAGCATGATCTTGATTTGAAAACCAAGATGCCTAAATACATGGCAAATGCCTCCTTTTATAGGCAAAAATTCGGAACTATTGATTTGTTGACTAATTGATGAGTGAGTGGCCACATCTTGACTTGGTGATAGTTCTTATCTTCTTGTCTACCAAAAACGTCATTGATAACGTTATAATTTGAACAGACTTAAATCATGAAAGTTCTAGGAAATTGTCTCAGCTTTCTAGGGTAAAACATTGAGATCATTTAGATTTCTAGAACTCGAGATATAGGTTGAACACTGAACAGTGTCTGGGCTGCAGGACAGATTCAGACTTCTTCATTGTTGCTACAATTTGGACTTGAAAATGGCCTTGTTAAATCTTGGACTCCCATGAAAGTTGTAGGCCTATGTCTTACCTTTCCATCCATATAAATTAGACCTAAATCTAAGATCTACAGCTCCAGATATGACCTGATTACCGAACAATGTTATAATTTGGATTGCACCAACATCTCTTTTCTAAGTTTGGCCATCTCTTTGTCCTTTCAATTTCAGTACTTCAACTCATCAATCAATTCTTTCATTTATGTGATAGACCTGCATTTAATATGAGCATTTACCATAAATTAAAGGTATCTTATATTATTAGATATGTTATTATAAAACATGCTTTAGTTAAGGAGTTATTGATACTTCAAGTGCAAAATGATGATATAAAACCTTGATAAAAATGCACTTTTAAGTACTAATCACACCCCCCAACCAGCTTATTACTAGTCCTTAGTAATCAAAGCGTTAAAATAGAAAAACAATTTGTAAATTCCACAAAACAAGGCATTCATCATTCAACTTCCATTAATCTATCCAGATAAATAAACTCTCATTAAATTTATATATTTGCTCAATACCTCTTAAACAAAATATTAATAAATCTTCCTTTTTATGTGCTCAATGTATAAAAACATAGATGATGGGGCTTTTATGGGAAGAAAACAATATTATGTTCTAATGTAAAATATTAATAAATCTTCCTTTTTATGTGCTCAATGTATAAAAACATAGATGATGGGGCTTTTATTGGAAGAAAACAATATTATGTTCTAATGTTTAAGGTTAACTTCCTTGGGTTGGGATTATTTTTTTTCTTTTTCTTTGTTTTTTTCTTTTTGAATATATATATATATAAAACTTAAAACACAATGCATATTTGACTCATGTAACGAGCTTTCGGCTAATGACTCCCAGACCAGTTGGTCTTAGGGCATTTAGGTGTTGAGACATCCCTACGAGCTTAGTAACTCGTGTTGCATATACTGATACATAGATAGTGCAATATTTGATTCCCTTAAGCTTTTCTTCTTAACCCATGTAACAAGCTTTGGGCCAATAGCTCCCAAGTCAGTTGACTTTAGGGTATCAGGTGTTAAAACACCCCTTCAGGCTTAATTGCTTAGATTAGGGAGGCTACGAAACCAAACTTATTTACGTTTTTATTATCATCAATATTATCAATTTTTTTTTTTTGCAAATTATATATTATCCCTTTCCCTTAGTTGTTACCTTTAACAAAAGAACATAAATAATATAATAATCCAATGTGTAACCCACAATCATATGTTAGAGTGTGTGTGTGTGTGTGAAGATGAAGGTTTAAAAATACTTGTTAAATGAGTATATGAGCAGAATCAAGTGATAACAATGCGAGAGTTTGTAAACCTGAATATTTCAAGAAGTATTCTAATAGGCCTTGTTATGAATATTGCAAATAACCATTAGAAAATGTTTACTAAGATGCGTCTCAAGAGTCAATAAAATTTCCCTTTACTCTGCCATCCTAGTAATAACAGTTTTGCCAAATGGTTTTTAAAAACAAAAACAGTTAGTTGGTTTGTTTTTTTTAAATGTCAACTACTACCCTCTCCTCCCAACCAGAACGAGACATTGTCCTTAATGTCATAAGGTAGAAAGATAGAGTATAGAAGACATCACCTGAAACAACAAACACTGACAAACCTGAAACACACTTAAACAAATATAAGAAATAACAAAATAAAATATTATGCTATTAATAAAACCAAAAGACACAAGGATTCACAAACGAAGGCTCAAATCCAATCTAAACTTTTTACGGCTTTCCTTAGTTGACCAATTTATGCGGCTCATGAAGGGATCAATTACAGGGATGAAAGATTGTAGTTGGTCAATCAATTGTTCAGTAGTAGCAGTAGAGATTATGATTTGACGTGCCGAAAATGTTAGAAATTCTTGTTCCACAGCTTGATCAAGAAAAGACAACAAATTATCATAAAAAACATTAACATTTAACAGACCTATAGGTTTATGGTGAATGTGCAGTTGGGCCCAAGAGAAAATATGAAAGATCTCTTCTAATATGCCCAGACCACCTAATAAAGTAACTAAGGCGTCAGCATGGTTAAACATTTCATTCAATCGATCAGACATTGTGGAGACTTGTAGTTCCTCTCAAATTGTTTTTCAAATGATGTCCCCTTTTGCTAAAGCTTTGGGGACGACCCCCAAAACTTGACTACCTCCTAAAAATGCAGCTATTGACACACCCCCCATTAACCCAAGGCTGCCTTCTTCATACACTAAATGAATCTTTCTCTCAATTAGTACCTGACCAAAATGATTTGCTAATTCTAAAAACTCTTTTTCTTTCCCAGGACTGGATCCTCCGAAAACACAAATATTTCTGATGTGATGACTTGAGGAACCTGCCATTTCTACACACTTCTATATTTGTTGAATGTATGGGTTGAATAGAAATGAAGGGAAGGAACAGAAGATTTTATAGATGAGAAATTTAAAATGCAATCATACCACCTATATGTAGGCCAGCTGGAGTCTCACTCTCTCTCTTTTTATTTATTTATTTATTTTGAAAAAGCATGTGTATGTACAGGTAGTTGTGATTGTGGCTCGCATCTTCCCTTGGTTTTACGTCCAAGAACGGCTTAAACACCCTCTATGGGTTGGGGATAGGCTTCCCATCCAATTTTCTTAAAAACTGGTAAACAGGGTCTTTTATAGTCAGATTCCCAAGACTAAGTCGATCATGTTCTTTATGGAATTGTGGCCATAAATCATGAATTGCACGATGCACATCTCCACTAGGATGCATCTCAAGGGTCAATAGAAGATAATCTAAAGACCCTTTACTCAGGCCATCCTTAATGAATTATATTTTATCTTCACGATTTATAGATACAATTCCTAAAGAACAACATGTTGCACTACAAGTCCATCTGGCACATCTATGACAGACTTTCAGTCGTTTTGCATGACGTTTCTTTACAAAAGTGCTTTTACCTATTTTAGGCATGTATGAGATGAAAGAATTGGAGGACTCACCTGATAATCGGACCTTTGCTTCAATCAGCCAACGAATATCTTCAGGAATTCCATGATTCATTAACAACCTCAATCTTGCACATATAGTACGGTAAATTTTTGTAATCGCATTCTGAGGTAGAGCGGGAAAGTACTTTTTTAATTTTTCAAGAGCGGTGTCCATTTTTTAGATGAGAAGTGGAAAAAAACTGCAAAGAGAAGGAATAAGAAATTGAACAAATATATACACAGATATCAGTTATCAAGGGAAACTGAAAGAACCGACTTAAGAGTTACGGAGTACCGTTATCCGCCATTTGACCGGGATGAGAGAGACTAGCAAAACAAGAGTCACACCAAAAAGAAACACAAAAACAATGTGAGAAAAACAAAATAATCAACCTTTATCTACAAGATCATTCAAACCAATAGATTCATTTTCACTAGGAAAATTATCAAAGTAAGCTTTCAAACGATGTCCATTTACCTTAGAAACATTGTCATTCTTTGGATTCTCAATGTTAAAGGCCCCATAAGGATACATATATTTCTCAATAAATGGACTGCTCCATCTTGATCTTAGCTTTCCAAGAAATAAATGGAGTTGAGGATTATAAAGCAAAACTTTTTGACCAGTATCAACTTTATGATAATTTCCAGAAGTTTTATAGAATGGATTTGTGTCCTTAAACATGGTGGGCCAATAAAATCCATTTTGAAAGATTTTTGCAGTCGTCTTTTGTGATAAGAAATGATTCTCACATGCTTCAGAATGACAAAGTTTAATGACATTACTTACCTCATTTCCAGGAATGCATCTTTGAAATATTTTATCATGACAATATTTGAATAAGTAAGGGTCAACCCAATAAAATTTCTTCACTTCATTCAAAAACTTACTTTTTTCTTGAGTACTCCAATGAGTTAGCAAATCTCCTATAGCAAGAAAATTGATATTTTTAGCAAACCAAAGCATTGAACTAAGAGAAAGTATGGATTCATCAGGAAAGTAATCATCGATTGGTGTGATGTCAAATGTCGAATCTGTTGTCAATCTTGACTAATGATTTGTATCAACATTTCCGGTGTCTTTCTTATCCGTGATTTCTTCCTGAGAATAAATCATTTGCAAATCTTCAGATTCATCAAACTCAATTTTACTCAAAGTAGATTCAAGTTGATCATGAACTAATTCTTCAATAAGATCTACTTCTTGTAAATCATTATTATCTCCAGGTTGCTTGCAAATGTTAAAAATATTCATCTTCAATGTCATGTTTCCAAAAGATAGCTTCATCAGTCCATCCCTACAATTAATCAATACATTAGAAGTTGCAAGAAACGAACGTCCTAAAATAACATGAAATGCTTCAACAGGTTGTGTGTCCAAGACAATAAAATCCACAGGATAAATGAATTTATCGACTTGTACTAACACATCTTCAACTATTCCTCTAGACACTTTTACAGATCTATCGGCAAGTAAAAGAGTTACAGAAGTTGGTTTTAACTCACCTAAATTGAGACTTTGAAAAATTGAATATGGAAGTAAATTCACACTAGCTCGAAGATCAAGTAAAGCTCTTTTAATTTTATGTTCTCTAATAAAGCATGAAATTGTAGGATAACCAAGGTCTTTATATTTCAAAGCATTATTGTTCTGAAGAATGGCACATACTTGTTCGGCTAAAAATGCTTTCTTTTCATATTCAGTTTTCTTTTCACAGTGGACAGATCTTTTAAAAATTTAGCATAAGAAGGAACTTGTTTAATAGCATCCAACAAAGGTATATTGATCTTTACTTGTTTAAAAGTTTCAAAGATTTCAGAGTTGTGATTGACTTTCCTTTGTTTGGTCATGACATGAGAAAATAGAAGTGCTGGCAAAGAATCAGTCTTTTCTTTACACTGTTTAGATTCAACCCCTTCCTTATCCTCATAGATTGACTCATCATCTTTCTCACAAGGTTTAAGAATGGGTTTTTCAATAACCTTTCCACTGCGAAGAGTGATGACTGATTTAGGTTGATCCATGTGTTGGCTTCCAGAACTACTTGCATTTGCATTGTATTGCCCCTTTGGATTTTGCTGTGGTTGAGATAGAAACTTACCTTTCTCTTGAAGACTGGGAGCAAATGTCAATTTTGTAAGAGTATCTTTAAAATCTGTCATGCTTTGAGCAAGTTGAGTGTTAATTATCTCCTGCTTTTCAATGAATGCATGCAATATTTCCTCAAGATTTCTTCTAGGAGGTGGAGCATAAGGAGGTGCATATCCATGAGAATTTTAGAAATTATGGTGTGCTTGAAACGATGGCTGTGAAGTTTGTGTATTATTATTATCACTCTTCCAATTGAAATTTGGGTTATTTCTCCAACCAGGATTGTATGTTTGCAAGTATGGATTATGATTGGGCTTTTGAAAACTGTTTAAAGCATGGGCTTGTTCATGGAGACATTCTTTAAAAGAAGGCAAAGTTGGACAGTCATTGGTTGAATGTTCATTGATTTCACAGATTTGACACACAATGTTTTAAATAGATTTTAGTTGACCACTCTTTTTTAATTCTAGTGCCTCGACTTTTTTAGCTAAAGATGCAAACTTGGCTTGGAGGTCATGATCTTTCCTAAGCTTGTACATACCTCAACTAGATGTATAAGGTTGGGTTTTACTTGGTGCCTCATAAGTTCCTGTAGTGTCTCAATTTTGCGCATTTTCAGCTAGCAAGTCTAGGTACTCCATTGCTTCATTAGGATCTTTATCCTCAAAAGTTCCATTGCACATCAATTCAACCATTTGCCTATCTCTAGGAGTTAATCCTTCATAAAAATGTGAAATCAATCTCCATGTTTCAAAACCATGATGAGGGCAAGTATTAAGCAACTCTCGATACCTATCCCAACATTGGTAAAATATTTCTCCTGATTTTTGAGTGAAAGTGATGATTTGTCTTTTGAAAGAGTTTGTTCTGTGGGACGAAAAAAAATTTCTTTAAAAATTATTGTTGCATTTCATCCCAAGCACGAATAGATCCTGGTCTCAAATTTTATAGCCATGTTTTAACTTTATTTTTTAATGAAAAAAGAAAAAGCTTTAACCTGATGGTGTTCATGCTACAATTTGAGTCATTATAGGTGTTACAGACCTCCTCAAATTCCCTTAAATGCAAGTATGAATTTTCTAAATCTAAGCAATGAAAATAAGGTAAAAGTTGAATAATGCCTGGCTTAAAATTAAAATGAGATGCATTAGGTGGAAAAACTATGCATGAGGGTGCACTTATTCTTGTGGGATTCATGTGGTCTCTAAGTGTTCTCACTCGGTTATTCTTATTATTCTCATTATGAAGCGACTGATTATCTTCTTCAGCCATATTTTCTGAAAATGATAAGGATACCCTACAAAGTCTACCACTTAATGTACGTGACCAAACTCTCATGCACGTGTAGGAAGAGAATAAAAGGAAGAAAAGAAAAGAAAAAGAAACAAAACAAAACAAAAGTTAGATAAAATGAAAAGTGAAAAGAGAAAATAAAATAAATACTATAATTTGTACAAGAATTTACCTCCCCAGCAACGGTGCCAAAAACTTGACACGACCAAAAGATTGATGTATTCTTCTAAGTGCAGGAGTGTCGAAGTAATAAATAACCCGGCAAGACCAGGGTCGAACCACAGGGAGGTCAATTGTACAAATTATAAACAACAACAACAACAGCAGCAATAATAAGTTAAAGAGAGCTTTGAGATGTGATATTGATGTAAGGATTAAACAAGGATAAAATAATTGTCAAGGTTAGAGGATCCACTAATGGTATTTCAAACAAGTATAGTATAAACTCTTTTTATTACTCAACTGGAAACCACACACAAAGGAGGTTCCAATCGGATTACAAATTGTTAACATGATTACATTAGTTATCTTATTCGAATAATGCTAATACTTGTAAATATTGTCAGACATTCATGATTATAACTTATATTAACAACAAATCAAGTTCCTTTCATAGAACAGGTGTCGGTTATACCATACGGTTGGGCTATGAAAGTGCCAAGTATTTGTTGTACCAAGGGTTGTACAACATAAATCTAGATTAACCATTTAACAAGCAAAGTATTAAAAGTGAACAAGATAACAAATATAAAACATGTTAGTATCAAACATTAAGGTCCATGTTGAGTTTATATTATACTTATTCTTACACCATTAGTGTAACCTTTTCACTTTGACATGATAAACTTACCTAAACATAATAAACAAGGAAAAGAAATGAAAAAAAACATAAGCAAGAGATTAATATAAGCAAAACTTAAGCATTACAAAATATAAAGAGAGAGCAAGAGCATGATCTTGATCTGAAAACCAAGATGCCTAAATACATGGCAAATGCCTCCTTTTATAGGCAAAAATTCAGACCTATTGATTTGTTGACTAATTGATGAGTGAGTGACCACATCTTGACTTGGTGACAATTCTTATCTTCTTGTCTGTCTAAAACATTATTGATAACGTTATAATTTGAACAGACTTAAATCATGAAAGTTCTAGGAAATTGTCTCAGCTTTCCATGGTAAAACATTGAGATCATTTAGACTTCTAGAACTCGAGATATGGGCTGAACACTGAACAGTGTCTGGGCTGCAGGACAGATTCAGACTTCTTCGTTGTTGCTATAATTTGGACTTGAAAATGGCCTTTTTAAATCTTGGACTCCTATGAAAGTTGTAGGCCTTTGTCTTACCTTTCCATCCATATAAAGTAGACCTAAATCCGAGATCTACAGCTCCAGATATGACCCGATTACCGAATAATATTATAGTTTGGACTGCACCAACATCTCTTTTCTAAGTTTGGCCATCTCTTTGTCCTTTCAATTTCAGTACTTCAACTCGTCAATCAATTCTTTCATTTATGTGATAGACCTGCATTTAAGATGAGTAATTACCATATATTAAAGGTATCTTATATTATTAGATATGTTATTATAAAACAGTTCTACTAAAGGAGTTATTGATACTTTAAGTGCAAAATAATGATATACAACCTTGATAAAAATATACTTTTAAGTACTAATCAAGCAACAATTATTAGGGTTGCAGCTGGGTTTTCTTTCCTATTTATAGGTTTGAATCCTTATTTACAAGGATTAGAAAGTCCAAATATCTAAAGGACTTAGATCTTTTTATTTTTTGTTTGGGTTATTTTAAGACAAACCATGCACTTATATTTATTTCTTAACAACTTATTGATTTGGGTTTTATTTGAGCCTCTGGTTTACAATCCAAAGGGTTCATTAGGGTTGCTTTATGGGATTATTTAATTAAGATATGAGCTGAAAGTTCCAGCAGCTAAGTGATTAATAAACCAATGTGTTTTTATGAGCAAAACTCTTACTCTTGGTTCTTTAATGAATTTTTTGAACTTAACAAAAAATTCTAACTATTTAGTGTTCTTTTTATACTTTTGGTTCTTGATTCTTATTGTTGCTACCCAATTTTTGACCCATGTTTTGATAAATTTTTTAAAAAATCCAAAAATAGCGAAAAACATTGAAAATCCAAAAAATACATTTTTAATACATTTGCATCGTTTTTAGCATTTTTAGCATCGTCTTAAAAGAATTTAAATTTTCAACGACATTTGGAACGCGTTCAACTTTTAACGCGTTATTTTTAAAATCATTGATTTTCTTCATTGAGTCGACGTTGATATTGCTCGTTTTCAAAAATACAAAAAAATTAAGAAAAAATCAAATTTTACAAAAAAAGAAAGAAAGTTGAGGGACCAATTTTGAGATCCATGCAACATTTTACCTATAAATACTGGTTCACAACTCAAACAAAGGGGGGTAATTTTGAAACATCAGAAAAATACAAAAAAAAAACAAACCCTAAACCTAACCCTATCTCTTTGCAAACAGCCGCCCCCCCCGGCTGGTTTTGAATTTTGCTCCCCGAGTCTTCTTCTCCTGAAGCCAAGACAGCCGACCCCCTCCCCTTGTTTTTTTTCTCTCATCTTCTTCCCCTCAGCAGCCGGCAGCACCCATTTTTCCTCCACTACAGC
>Ga0325402_1002805_pt1 | contig 15460 bp, 10 predicted proteins | sample PopdelMetagenome_22_FD_207212 | JGI IMG/M metagenome (GOLD analysis project Ga0325402, IMG submission 207212) | Populus deltoides microbial communities from Bellville, Georgia, United States - Xylem-PdKOR-R3 | ecosystem: Host-associated > Plants > Phyllosphere > Stem > Wood/Secondary xylem... | reverse complement strand
TACTTTATCAGAACTGAACAAGTCGGTGCTGTTATCGGAATGAGAAAGTATATAATAACTAAGTCTAAGATGCCGAGCTCAAATAAGAGTACTAAGCAACCGGAGAATCACATTTTTTAAGAACTCAGCTCGTGCACAACAGTCAATGAGACAAGAAAGACCAGAAACGACTACGCTATTTATTCAACATTATGGCTCTCCATCTTCTTTGTAGAATGCTACTAACAGTCATGAATTTTATTGAGAAATGTCTAAGTACAAGTTGTTGCATTTTATTGAGTGAAAAGGGAAAATAAAGGTTGAGATCATGGATTTCTTAAGGGCATTTGGAGGTTCCCTTTGAGTTCAACTTGTCTCTGTAGCATGGACATTCTGACTTGTTTCCGTAAGTCCCTGAAGGCACACACTTGCAATCTTTGCAGCAGATTATACAGTAGTCATAGCAGCGTTGGTAGTATCCCGCCTTGGCACACCTAGCCTTGCACTTTGGATCACAGAAACCTGTCACATTTTCCAAGCCAATAAATCTACAATTAGTCTGTAATAATAAATAAAAAAACCCCAATACTATATAATATATGTGTGTGTATAGCAGCCAGGTGAATGGTTCTGATTACTTGGAATTGCTGGGGAGGGAGGTGGAGGTGACGCGACGTGGTTGGGCACAGCCATGGTGAACCGAAGGAAAGAGGACAGGAGGACCACTGAAAGTAGCAGCAGTGCTGCAAAAGAGAGCTTCATTTTTTTATATCAGCAAGGCTTGATTTGCAGGGCTAGCTAGAGGTCGCTGCTTGGGAGGTGATGGCCTTGAGGGGGTTTACAAGGGTATTTATAGCGGCCTAAGGAGACTATAAGGTAAGCCCTACGTGGGAATTGCGAGAGATTATTAACTAATTACACATTGCGAGGAGGGTTTTTTTGGGGGCGGGGCATCGATATGGATTTGTCTCGACTTGTGTAGCCCGGCACTAGCAGGTTTCTTTTCTTTCTTCTTTTTGTGCCACTAGCAGCTTCCTCGCTAGGTGTTTATAAATTCAAGAACATGTACATCCACAGCAGATAGGTTTGGAACGCTCTGAACAGATTTCGACAATGAACCACCTACTGCGGTTTTAATTAATTCTCCTCTTGCTCTTCACAGCATTAGCATGTACGAAAAGCTGAGGCTAGTGCTAGTGGAGTTGTGATCTCCTCCTGCCAAGAATTGCTCGTGTAGCCACATGCTCAACCAAATTACATCAACTCAAAACATTGGCTATGTGAACTATAGTTTAAATAAGTAATAGTATTTATTTATTTTTCCTTTTCTGACTGAGGCTTTTGTTTCGTGCTCTCGTGGAAGCACTCTTTGTCGGTGTTTGGGAGTGTTTCCACCGAAACGACGATCCACTGAACATAAAAATTCAATTTCTTAAGAATCACTGTTTCAACTAAGAACATTGACTGAATTCTACTATGAATGGCATTAATGGTGTATTTCTTCATTTCGGTTATTGAAATTTATTCTTTTGTAATTTTATTATTCTAAGTTTTATAGGTTAAGATTTTCTCCACTTTACATGCTCTCTGTGAGAAGTGTGTAAAAAACTAAACCCTTTTGTAATTTTTACCGATCAAAAAGCATGGAAAACTTTATTTTTAGTCCTTGAAGTTTTGATTTATGTAAATGTGGTCACTTTTTTAGGTTTTTATAATCTGATCTAAAATTTCATTTTTTCCACTTGTAGTTCTTGGATGTTAAAAGAAAAGAGAGAAAATCAAGAAAAAAAAAAAGTTGAAAAGAAAGAGTGTTCGGCTGGCAGCATTTTGATCATAAAAGTTCAATCATGGTGTTAATAAACTGGTTCTTTAAAAAAAAAAAAAAAATTAATTGAGGTGGTTTTTTCTTTCAAACATGCCAAAAAAAATAAATTAGAATTCTTGATTTTTTTTATTTGATTTGATTTAAATTTTTTAAATTGATTAAATGATATTTTAAACTTGGAAATGGTTTTATAGTGACTTCTAGAGTCCTTTTAAGGTACTTTTAAGCTAAAAAGTTAAAATTTTAGGTTAATATTCAACAAAAAATAGAATTTCTATTTTATTATTTCTATTGTTATTCTTTATATTTTTTTCAGATTTATTATTCTATATTTACTTATACAGGTGCATAAAATTTATTGATTCATAATTGTTTATTTATTTATTTTTTTAATCAAATCTTGTATTCACAATTATAATAATTTTTTTATTAAAAAAAATGCTTCTAATAAAAAAACAAGTTTTTTTTAAAAAAATATATGAATGAGGAAAGATAATTTTTTATTAAAATAATATTTTCTCTTAAATTCAAGTCATTAAAATTTTTACAAATATTTTTATTGTTATTAGTTTTAATTCAGTAAATCATGCTACCAATAAAACAAAGATGTTACTGTCAAAAAAGAATTATATGAAAAAAGAAAATAATTTTGACTAAAAAAATATTTTTTTCTCTTGAATTTTAATTATTGTCTTTCTTATAAATATTTATTTTAAATGTAATATAATAAATGAAAATATATTTAAAAAATAATCATCGTCATGGTGGGGTCATAACACTAAAGAAATTGTCAGATGCAATATTGTTTACTTCAACTTATTTGCTGAAGTTTCTAGTTGCCAGTGGTAAAAAGGGTCGCCACCGCCGGCACTCCCACCAGTTTCTTTATAATTTACATGCCCACTTGAAACAGCTGTAATGGGCTCACTGCAAGCTGTAATGGCTTTCTCCAATGCGCCTCAATTGCATTGCATTTTTTTAACTGTTTATAGGGTTTGGTAAAGACTTGGATTTCAAACCTTAGAATAAGAGAGAAAAGACGTAAGAACTGAGAGAGACTTGCAGGCTGTGTGGCATCTCTCAACTTGCACTTGTTTTATTTCTTCACCAGTGGCTTCTCAGGGAAACACATCCTGTGCTGCTTCCTTGAGGCAATGGCTCGAATTTTGTAAACAAATTCGAAAAAAGGAGAGCCCAAGAGAGACAGAACAAGCTAGCATGTCCTTCATGGGCTGCCTTGAAGAGAGAATTACTAAATTATATAAGGAAACTGCATCCTATGTCAGAAAATCATGAAAGAAATCTTGTATGCGGTGCATCCCACTTGGTATTTTGTGTGCCTGGTTGGCCTTACACATCAGTAGTTCGGGCTTTTCATCCTTGTTAGGAGGTTTGCTAGCTTCTTGTTCTTATTCCAGGGAACCAAATATAAGGGAAATCACCTCAAATCAAGCACATGATTCCAAGACTCATGCGCAGAATCACAAGACCTGAAAACAAGGCTGAAAAGATGCTTGTAACAACAGCAAAAAATATTCTGTGTAAATGCATTGTAAACATTAGGCTTGGTTTTAGCTTCCTTCCTAGATTAGAATCTATTCATCTGTATATATACTGATACAATTCACTGTAAGATGGATTGGGAAAAACTTTGAAGATCAATAAGAGTTTTAGCATTTCCATCTCTTCAAATCTTCATTACCAAATCTCAATAAAGGAAACAAAATGCCTTCGATGCTAAAAGGAAAAAATTCGAACTACCGGTGCAAGGCTCTTTATTATCTGTCATAGCCATAGGGATTGAAGAGCATGACTTCTGCCAAGAATGACGATACAAGTAGACAAATAAGGGGATAAGTTTTTTACTTGGAGTCCACGACATCAGCAACAGCAGTTAGGAATACAATTTTGTGATCATTATCATAAGTCAGAGCTTATCAAATGACTATTTTACTCTCAAGCTATGGAAAGTTGATAATTTTTTTTTATTCTTTTTTTGAATTCAAGCATGGACCTCCTTAAATCGGAGAAACAATTTCTCAAATTTAGAACCTTAGCACTCAAGCTATAGATGGGTCATTGCCCTGATAAAGCCAGTTCTGCACAACCTACATGGCAGCAAAACTTGGTGCACAATTAGACGAGGCCCTACTTTGTCGTGTAATTTTTCTCAACTACTAAAAAAACACAGAAAGGTGACATTGCTCCCCTTTGCAATACATACACGGGGTAGATACATAACTATACATGAAAGCTATACTGTGTAATTAAATACCAACGTCAACCTCCCAGGAAGGTGGGTCGGATGTTTTGACCATGAGAATGCTCTTCGGTGCCATGGCTGGAAGCTAGTAAATTGACCTGCACAAGGATCTCAATAGTTTCAGCTACTGCAGATAACCTCTAAAGCTTTAACACTGTCAAACAACATCAAGCACTGGTGGTTGCAGAAGTTACCTTGATGATTTCCCACTTAGAACATGGACGTTTAGAGGCTGTTAACACACTCATGTGGAAAAGCTGCATTTGGGAACACGGCTAATAAATGTTTCATACCAGAAAATGCTTCACAATGATATCTTGATTCCACATAAAACAAAGATAATGCCTAGATCCTGAAAAACATGAATATTCTGGGTTTTACAGCAATTAAATGTATTAATGTTGCATATATGTACACTAGAAATGAAAACTGCGCAAGAAATTTGAATTTGGAATTGTGGTTGACATTTCTTTCAATGATGAATATTTTAATCCTTGCGAAAAACTAAATCTGAAAGAAAATCTTATTGATCAAGAAAATGAGAAAATAGCAAGCGCAATAAATTTTCAGCAAAAAACTTACTCTGAAAGGATCACCCCTTAAGGACTGAACAAATAGAGAATTCCCAGACTCCACATCCTGCAGAGAAACAAGAGCCGCGTCAAATTCCTTGCCATTTGTCACAAATAAGAGTTGTGCAGAGAAGTAATGGACTCAAGTGAATGACACAAAAATGGAATTTAAGAATCTATCATTGGTATACCTCCAGATAAACGTCCCTAAGTCGCCTTCCAGTTTGAGTACAACAGATTCGGACAACATTTTCATCACAACTTCCACTAATGATGTAGTCACTTCCATTAATGTAGTAGGAGCGGGTATAGTTATGAGCACTTCCTGTTGAAGCTATCTTGAAATCCATGTGAAGCCTCCCATCTACTGCCAGAAGTTGCTTGACCTGACACCAGAAACAACAAGTTCATTACTGTCGGATAAAGGGAGGAAAAGGACATCCTGAAACCTAAAGCAGCATCTTGCATTTGATGATACATTGGTGACATCTAAAGTGAGATGGGTCAAACGGTCAGGTCAAATTAGAAGATTTTATTGATGACCATGCTCATTCAAACAGACCCTTTCAAGAACCATGGAATCCATATTCACTCTGTTAGAATAATGAAACTTTTGCTAAATACTCTACAGTATATTTTTAGATGTGTAGTGTATGCATGCAAGTAGTATGTACTGGTATTTTGGGAGCTAATCTGATATAAAATCTATTATGTATGAAGACTAATATATTGCAGGAGATTAGATTTTGTACAAGTTGCCAAGTACAAGTTAGTAGCATGTCAGATTAGGTATCCTAGCTCTCTCTAGATATATCAGTTATGTAACCTGCAAGTGGACAAACAGAAGTGAAAGACTAGAAATTTCCGCTCCAACTTTTCTCTCTAGTCTGTGTGTTTCATGTTCAAAAACCAAACACACTCATGTATCAGAAATTTAGAATTAGCTAGTAGTTTCTCCAATATCACTTGAGTATATACATAATCTAACAAGGAATACCTCATTATCAACAGCTGATACAAGCAGATAGCGATCATCTGGTGAAAAGCAAACCATCACATTTCCACTTGAGCTTGATGCTGTATAGCATGGCCACTGTGGTTTCTGTCTCAAATCCCACAGCTTGACATCATGGTCAAATGAGGAAGTGGCAAACAAGAAGGGGGAATGGTGTGCAAATTTCACGACATTAATGGGTTCTCGATGCATATTAGTAAATAGTTGTAAACGTTTTCCACTAAAGATGTCATATAGAGCAACATCTTTTGAGTACCCGCTAGCCAAAAACTGATCATCTCCAGAATTGACATGAACAGAAGTCAATTGGTCAAAGTCATCAAAAGTGACCACACCAGCACTGCAATTTACATCACTGACTATTGGCGGTATATGACTGATGTCAAACAACTTCAAGCAACCATTATCAGAACCAGCAAGCAGCTGCTAACACACATAAAAGATGATCAGCAACTACCACATTTATGAGAATCAAAATGTAAGATATGATTTCACAATCTAAATAATAACAAAAAAGTTAAGATGTTGCTACAAATAATTTATTGGTAACACATACCTTTGAAGGATACTTCTTGAGCCAACAGAGACCCAAAATGCTGTTCATGTTGTTAGCAGATGGAACATAACCAACTAGCTTCCCACTTTCATGATTGATTACAACAACTTCACCATCAAGAGTTCCAAAAACCATCAAACGAGAATCAGATTGATGGTATTCAAACTGCCTTGCACGAAGCCTCTTACTTCCTTCTTTATATATATGGCTAAAGGTGTGCAAAGGATGCAACAAAGGCCATGCAGCAGACCCAAGTTTGGCAGCAGTAAGAGACCTTGAGAAGTGACATTGACTCTTTCCATGATGGCATGATTGCTTGAACTTTGAGAAATTTGGGCAGGAAGCACCCGCTGTTCCCATCTCACGCTTCTGCAGAACAGTAACAACACTTTGTTTGTTCTGTCTTTTATATGGTAAATACTCATAGTATTTTGAAAAAATAGTTCTTCCCATTTCTCTGTCCATCTTTGTAATGGAAAAATTATCTAAAACCTCCAAACGAGGCAACAAAGCAACCATGTATTCCCTATAATGTTTCTCAAAGCAAATGGGTGAAGGATGATGATGTGAAATATAGTTCTTTAATGAGGTAGGGCGGCCATTCTTCAAGTCCCACATATGTGCTCTTGCAAGGATCTCCTCTTTGTCTGTTATCTATAATCCGCAAAAAAAGAGACCTGTTAGACAAACTAAAAAAAAATTCATCACAGCACTCATTAATTTAAAATTTTCCCTTCCTAACCAGCAAATCCTCTTACCTTGTTTTCCAAATTTGATAGTCCATTCAAATTGGGTGGGACAGCAGATGATATTTCTATTGAACCTACTCTCTGAAGGCAGCTTGACATTTCAACTTCACTGATATGCGATAAATTATCAAATTTTGCAGACCCTTCCTTGATCAAAGCTGAACCTGTGAGAGAAAGTAAGTCCCCGCAATTCTCTTTAGCATGGAAACCTTGAAATGTAGCATCTCTAATGCTGATAGATGATGTCTCAAATGCAATTCTTGCTTTGTCACCAAACGATGCAGGACATGGTCCAGTATCCTTGCAACATAAGCAATTTTGGAACCGTAGTTCTAGTAAGGAAGGAAGTTTTGATAGAGCAGCAGTGGTTGTCCAGAGATTTGCTACCCTAGTCTCACACATTGAGAGACGCATCAGACTTGGCATGCAAGAAAAACAGTCTTTATCCAAACTACCAATTGAAGTGCAAAAATCCAAATTCAAGGTGTGTAGTTGCATAAACGTTCCAGCCATGTTGAGCTTTTGGATATGAGTAGACCTCATGTTTAGAATACGACACGCTAGGCCATGATGGCACAAATCCCTGGAAAGATCCCAAATTACAGGATGTTGAAACGTAAATAAATGTAGAGTACCACACACACACAAGGATGATGAAACTTCACCCTCCTCAAGTAGAGTTGATTAGCCATGCATGCCATTTCCACGCATAAGATGATGGACAAGAAGAACTTCATTACAACAAACTAAATTAAGTAATGCAAATGCACCAAGAAACAGATTCAATAATTATGGTGGCCAGTGGAGATCCCTTGGAAGGGCCCAGAGTGGCTAGGCCCTCCCTAACCTAAGAAATTTTCCCTAGGATATTATAGCTTTGCTCCTCATATTTACATCATTCAAAAAAGTCCATTCATAAAAATTATAATGTATATTTTTATCAACTGCCCTCCTTAAAAAAGTAGTTGTGTACCGCCACTGTTGCTGGGTCCTGAGATGGGTATTTCAACCAAAGTCTGGACCTTTAGCATTTCCACATTGAGGGAATACTGATGAGACTTAACATGACATTTGCGTGCTTGGCAAAACAAGGGTTTACCATTACACAAATTTATCTATTCACCAAGTGTAGTTTCCATTATCAGTATATCTATTCTATCAATTTAGGACATAAAATGGCAAATTCCCAGGCAAATCTGCCAGCCCAAATTCTTAAACCTTTCCCCCTTAGCACTAGTTCTTATAGACTGAAAATTTCCACATGAAAGCGAGATCTGCTGCTTTTTTCCCTCTACTTTTAAGAATTCAAACTGAATTTCTCCCATTAAATTGGTCCAAATTGCACTCTCTTCTTGCATTCATATTATTCTCCAACATCCATAGTCTTGTTTCTATCATTATATTCTTTTCGAAGGCCAACATACACTGGAGAGTGGAATTTTCCAATTACAGTGATTTTTTATCAAAATTTTAAAATAAGTTATGAGAGCTTCATGCCTCAACATCAAATTTCTTCCCCCCGCCACCTTTTTTTAAATTCAAGAAGGGAAAAATCTAAAAATTAAATGAAACTTAATGATAGATAATGAAGTGAAATTATAGAAAATGAAGGCAAATTATCCTAGAAAAAATTATTCAGAAGTGAGGCATAAGAAGGTGATAATACTAACTGCAAAAAGTTCTTTTCCGGGGACATGTCATGGAGATCAACTACTCGGAGTTTCAGATTGATAGTCTGCAACAAAGGCATAACATATTCTTCATTGAAATTGCAAGGTGATTCATGAAGTATGTCGACTGCATCAACATCAGAAGAGTCTACTGCCAGGAACACATCAATCAGGGGATAAATATCAGCATTACATAGCTGATTCAGAAAGAACTTAATGCTGCACTTCCCTTGTTCGGACTTCTGGATTGCAGCCTATATAATGAAAAGAAAAATTGTAATTCAAGTGTCTGGTGCCTTCAGTGCTAAAAATGCATGAGTTTACAAAAATTATTGAAGCATGTATCAACAGGCTTGAGAAGTCAAAAATTTAAGGTGTAAAATTCTAGTATCGCTCAGTAGGATGCAAATGTTATTCTTTAAAATGTGAACACACAACATGAGCCATAAGTTCTTTCATTCATTTATGGGAAGATGATTGATCTAAGATACTCATCAGTAGAAGCACCACAAATTAATTGTAAACTAACAATCAGCGAAAGGTCTGTACATGAATGCCAGAGAAGTGGTCTGAAAGAAGTTTAGTATTGAGTGGATTATTATACAGAGCCATCCTTTTCGACAAGTACTAAGCTGATCAAAAGGCTGTAGTTATATTAGTTCATCCATACAGGCATTATAGCAGACTACATTGATAATATTTCAGGATCGATGTAATATTAGTTTCACTGCTAATTCCTTAACAAGAAAAAGATACATTATTCAAGCATTTCGAAAAACAACATTAGATTCAGTTATATACAAGTCCTTAAAAGGTTAATAAAGGCCTTGCACCTTAACCTTTGACCACCATATTCTGCATCAATAGTCAACTCTGAATGTTCAGACGAACTTAGACTTGTGAATAAAGAAGTTTTCATCAACCTACTTCCTCTAAGAGCTGGTCTTATTACTAGCAAAATATTTCTGCTAAACTGATGGATGATATTCTCTTCGATTGAACATCTTCAACTCATGCCTGCAAATCCTTTCTAAAACATACAAATTAAGCAGAGCTGCTTAGTTTTAAGGACAAAGTTAAATTATTCCGAGAACAGCTTCAGAACACGATATGTTTAGCTAGTGCTTGCAGAGGAGTGCAGTTATATTATATTGGATTACTACATTACTGAGCCTATAAATACAGAATACAGAAAAGTCTAGCTGGTATCACCATATAGCAACAGAATTATCATTGCAGTTGCAGTCCTTAGGCAACATTTCTGCACCATTCTCGTCTTAGCCCACTATCTAGTTAGTGCACGGTGCTATTCTTTTCCAACCTTCACTAGCTTCTATTACTTCTGGAGAGTGCACTTCTTAGGTGATGCAAACACTGAAATCAAAATGATCCAGCGCTGGAAACTTTTCACAGCCATCTACAATTTGCTTATTTTCTAGTATCTTTCATTGATAAACTAGAAAGCCATAGATTTTAACTATATTATCTCAAAGTGTCAAGTAACATCGAAAGGGAAAGGCAGATCAAAGTAAAATCTCATAAAAGAACTTTTAAGAAATAAGAATATTCATAGGAACAACAATAGAAAATGAGTGCAAGTTTATTAAAAGACCTTATAAAACCATGACAAAACTGCAGAGTTGGGTAGCACTTCATGCTTCTTGCAAGAATCAAGGTACCTGGAACCAAAAAGACAAGTAGAAAACAATAAAGGTCAACAATAAAGACCTGTGAACAAAAGAGCCATGCACCAAGCCGTCCATCAATCCATCAAATCCTTCGGACCATTAACTGATGGGAAGTTGCATGTCCACACAAAAGAGTTTCATAGATGTAGTAATGAAATTTACAATTTTTTAAGCTTACAAACTACTCGTGAATTAAGTTTCGACCATATTAGACTAGATTTATTGCATCAAAGGCAGCAGAGGAAGATCAAATTTTGCCGGACACCGCTAACAAATTAACTTTCCATAATGGACTTAATAGGACACTGGACGGAGAAAGAATAAAGGAAGGGTAAGCTTTATATATATTAGTGGTTTATTTTGCAAAGATATTAAACTTGGAATAAATAAAAAAAGATATAAATGATTTTTTTGTTTTCGTTCTTGTGGGTTTCCACAAAGGAACACCCTTCTGATAAATTTCAAACTTTTCTTGACATAAATTAGCTCGAAATCTATCAAAACTCAATTCTCTGGCCAAGAATTTTCCAGTATCTTCTCTGCTTCTTTTCAACAACTCCATATAACCATATATATGATACGAAAACTTGATCCCCAACCCCCCACGGCTACACAATCTTTAACAATATAGTCCCCTTATACTGAAGCAAGAACAACAGAAACAAAAGTCATTAAAGCAAATAGACAGAGACAGGCATCGAGACAGTAAAGGGAAACCAAACAAAAAGAAAGATACCGAGATTGTAAGCTGGAGACATCCATTGATGGAAATGATGGGCTCTGCTTCACGTATGCCACATACGCAGTTCATCCACAACAGAAATACAAAACTGAAGTTGAAAGAGGGAATTAAGATTCCTGTGCTATGACCAAAGGAAAGGTACGTATAGGCGGTTGTATAAGCGCAGTGGCTTCTCGATACCAAATGGATAGGCAGAAGACTACTGCTCATATCATGTCAGGTGTGAATAAGTCAAATCTCCATTAACGTGTCTGTGGGCTCATGGCAGACAGTGATGTCTGAGCTATATCTTATTTACATTAATAAAATGCATGCTCATCTACTGCCAAGTACCCGAGTGTTTTTTTTTTTTTTTTTACATTAAAAAAATAAAATAACATAACGTATGTATGAAATATTTAGAAAAGTAATAAAATTTATGAGTCATAAATTTTATTGTGATTCTCTTTTATTTTAAAAATAAATTGATATAATTTACAAAAAAAAAGAGAAGAGAGGAAAGAAAAAAAAATAAAAAAAACTCTGAAGGCACATTGAACCTCCGATTATGATATAATCAGTGTCATTAGAAATATATCAACAAAATAAATCTAACGACACTAGAAAGGTTACAAACGATAACCAAAGTGGTTCACATAAACCGTCCAAATGTGTCGGGGCTTCTTTGCCTTTGAACAACTCATGTGACATACTCTAATCACTGTAAGTGATTTTTTTTTAATATCGTTGGATTCGTCTCGTTGAAATCTTTCCAACGATACTAATGATATTATTATCGGAGCTTTGGTGTTCCTTCGAGACTCTTTTTTTTTGTTCTTTATTTTTTCTCTTTCATCTCTCCTCTTTATAATTTGTGAAGAGAGAGGATAGATAAAAAAATAAAAAAAAATTAAAAAAATCTCGGAGGCACACCAAAGCTTTAGTGATGACATCACTGATATCGTTGAGAAGATTTTGACGAGATGAATCAAATGAAATCAAGGAAGGTCACCAATGGTGATCGAAGTGTGCACATAAGTTGTTTAAAGGCAAATGAGACTCAACATATTTAGATAACTTTTGTAGCCCACCCCGGTCACCATTTGTGACTATTGTAGGGCATGCGATGTCGAGAACGACAAGTCTGCCTCCTGAGTGATGGTGAAAAGAAATTTTGGATTTAATCATAAAATTATGATTATAAGATTTAGGTGTCGCCACCTAGTATTATGGTTACTAGAAAACTTATGGTCTGCAAGAGTCTAGGTAAAGGACTGGTTGTGCAAGGGAAAGACATATCACTCTCAGTGCACCTTACCTAAGGTAAACTACATTGTTATTTGATTGTTATTCTAAGTCATGTTTCTGTCTATTGGTCTTGTCTAAGGTTCAAGGTAGATCTCCCTTCGTGAGGAAGTCTTTACCATATTGGGTTAAAGCCTAACTACTCTAAGGTTTAAATTTTAGCATTGCATTTATTTTTTTGTATCTTTAATATCTTAGGGTATACTTTACAGTGTAGTTTTATATCTCCAAATACTAAAGTCTACAGCTAAATCCTAACACTTTAAATATAAAAAGAACAAAATGATTGGTGAGACATTTTTGATATTATGGTCAAACCCTAACGGATAATCATAAATTAGTTATGATATCAATTTTACATTTTAAAACATAAGAAAAATACAATTTTTGTTTTTCTTATGAAAATTTGCTTGGAAAACTTTTAGGACTTGGTCGTGTGCATGAAAATAAAATATTTTTTGTGTTTTTAAATAAGGATTTTTTTATATTTTGTTTTTTAAGAAATTTCAGAGAAAATCAGGTATTTTTTACGGGTTCATATCTTACAATATAAATCTATAGCCCGATATTGAATAAAATTGGTAGAAAAACATGCAAGAAAATCTCAATTTTGTTTTGAAGTGACCCTTGGAATTTTTTTGAATTTTTTTCATTTTCTTTTGTTATATTATTATTATATAGGGTGGGCTAGATCTAGCCCAACCATCTAAGCTAGACCCAGCCGGGTCGAGTTAGGCTGACAAACGGCCCAACAAACCTGGCCTCTCTCTCTCTCTCTCTCTCTCTCTCTCTCTCTTTTTATTGGGCTAGGCTGAAATGGGTCCAACCCATGCGTTACATGGTCATTGGCCAAGCCTAGTGACCATGTTAATTATATTTACCTTCTATATGCAGTGGCTTGTTTTGTTGCAGGGAAAAGAAGAAAACTTGATACAGGGGGAAATAGCTGGTTGGTTATATGGGAAGGATTGTCGTGATGCTGATGGTGGCATCACTACAGAGACATGACGGAAAAAGAGAGGAAAACCGGTGGAGAGGAATAAAAAATAGGGATTAAGAAGAAGCTAATTTTTTACCAACTTTGGACCCGAATTTATTCTCCTCCAATGCATGAAATCCACCCCTATTTATAGGGGATGGAAGAGGGACATTTTGTCTCTTTTGAAAAAAAATATTGGTCCTTGATTCAAATCAGAAGGACCTCAACCGTTGGTTCAAGGTTGTTATCATAGTCTGAAAAAGTTGGCAGCTAAAGGCTACCTAAGTTGTCCATTTAAGGGCTACACCGCGGCGCTACGGTGTCAATCAACCAAAATGAACCATACCGAGGTATAGTTAAATGTCAAGTCATCATGGTGATGTATGTTTTGTCAAATTTGATGAAGAGATGAAGTATTAAATGCTATTGAAAAGTAGTTACATGAGCAGTTCTTTTAGGCAAAAAATGAAGAAGAAGATGAACGGTAACCAGAGAGCATGTTGTTTGGTTCCCTTTTTTTATTGTTCAAAATGATACCGTTTTGGACTTTTTAGGGTTTTAATTTAGGGGTTTGGCCAAAGTTCAATTTGGTCCTCCTGCTTTTAATTTTTTTCAATTACACTTCTAATTAACCCTAAACTTCTAATTTTATGCAATTTTACCCTTATCGAACTTCATTGTTAGCCCTAGATTTCAGCACCTTTTCATTTTGGTCATTGATCTTGGATTTATGCAAATTGATCGTCAATTGACCATTAAACTTTCAATTATCTTCAATTTCAACCCTGATTTCAATCAATTGAGTCCCTAAAGTTCGATGTTTTTTCAAAATGGTCTTTGGTTGAGAATTTTTTCAATTTAACCCCTAATTGACTCCAAAAACTTTAATTTTCTTGCAATTTCACCCCTGATTTTCTTGTCGAACTTCAATGTCAGCCCTAGATTTCAGCACCTTTTTCATTTTGATCATTGGTCTTGGATTTATGCAAATTGACCTTTAATTGACCATTAAACTTTCAATTATCTCAAATTCACCTCTGATTTCAATCAATTGGGTCCCCAAAGTTTGATGTTTTTTCAAAATGATCCTTGGCTGCGAATTTCTTCAATTTAACCCCTAATTGACCCGAAAAACTTTAATTTTCTTGCAATTTCACCCCTGATTTGAACCACTTAACTTTTTTAAAATTCAGTTTGGTCCTCTAAAATTCCAATCTTCTAAATTAAGCCCAAATTGGGCTCTCAAACTTAATTTTTCACCAATTAAGTTCCTAATAAAATTAATTTGAACCATTATAACAAAAGCTAAATGATGTAGGGAAATCATTGTAAATCAAGAGAGCTTTTAATGTGGATTGCAATAGTAATTTCACTTTTAATTTCTCATCTTTTCACGTGACGTTTCTTTGACTTTATTTTTTTACCCCAACGAAAGAGTGGCACCCGCGTCATCAAGGAGATGCATGTGATGCTTCTCGGTGGCCAAATCTGGTCATCCACCATCGCACTGGATGTGCAGTCGTGCCTTCTTTCACATGGTGTGGCGCGTGTAGAGAGATAATGGTTGGATTGCCGCAGGTGATCGATTATTTGGGTTTTTTCTTTCTTTTCTCTCTCTTAACAACTAAAGTACACAATTGTCCTCTTTGTTTGTTGTTTGTCAAATCAAACATATTTGTCATACTCAAATACATTGGGTCTAGACCCATGCGACTATTTTTGGCAACTATGCCAGACCTACATGCTTGGGTCTGGGAACCACACCAGACTCACGTGTCTGGGTCTGACAACCACGCCAAGCCCAAGTTACTTGGATTTAGAAACCATTCCAGTCCAAAGAATCATTTTTTTTTTGTCCATACAAATGTTCTACAATGACATACATAACACATGCAAAAGGAGTTCCTTATTGAAAAACTAATAATAATAATAATAATAAAATTGAGTTAATTATAACTTAATCCCTATAGTTGACAAAACTATACACTCAATCCTTGTAATTTCAAAATTATATATATATATATATATATATATATATCATTCTTCTATTTTAATTAGTTAATAACTTTCTTTTTTTAAAATAGAATGAAGAAAAAAATTAGAGAAAATAAAATAATTGTTAGGAAATTTAGTTTATA
>Ga0325402_1002804_pt1 | contig 15461 bp, 10 predicted proteins | sample PopdelMetagenome_22_FD_207212 | JGI IMG/M metagenome (GOLD analysis project Ga0325402, IMG submission 207212) | Populus deltoides microbial communities from Bellville, Georgia, United States - Xylem-PdKOR-R3 | ecosystem: Host-associated > Plants > Phyllosphere > Stem > Wood/Secondary xylem... | reverse complement strand
TTTCATTTTACTTGTTTTTCCATCATTATTATTATTATTTTTCATCATCATTTATTTTATTTTTTTCAGTAAAATAATAATAATAATATTGATTGAAATAAAAATGGTAAAAAATTGGGTTATGACATCCACCAACAGATGGGAGAGTGTTTTTCAATGCCGATCTAAATTGGTCATTTGGTGCAGCCCCAATAACCTATGACTTTTTGGCGGTTGGATTGCATGAATTGGGGCATGCGTGCTTTGGGGCTTGCTCATTCCTCAGTTAAATGTGCTGTCATATGGCCATATACTGGCATGAATGAAACCAGGGTTCTACAAGACGATGATGTTCATGGAATTGAAGCTTTGTATGGTGTCAAGTGATCGATGAGGAGCACTGAGCTGGGCATGTCTTATAATTATAAATGCATCGGCAGTAGTTAGGTGTTTTATATAGGTTTTTTTTTTGGGTTGACCCGAGTCAACTCGGATCAACCCATCTAACCCGTGATCCAATCACTGGACCGGGTCGATGACCAGGTCGGATTTCAAAACTATGGTTATCCCAGACCCATGACCCGGACTGGAGGTTTGATGGGTTAACTCTATTGACTTGACTTTTTTCTTCTTTTTCTAATTGATTTTTTTTGTCAATTTTATCATTTAACATTAAGTTGATTGAGAATTAGATTTCATGATTTGTTTTGGTTTGCTTTTGATGAGGTTATCTTCATCTCATGACTATAGTCACAGATTTGTTGAGTTAATTAATCCTGGTTTACTTGAGTTGTTTTTTTAATTTTTTTAATTTTTTTCAATTTTATTTTTCAATATTGGGTTGATTGACAATTGAGCTTCATAATTAGTCTCAATTTTATTTTTATTGTGTTATCTTGATCTCATAACTTGATTATTAACTTAGAGATTATTGATCTAACTGCTAATTCAATATGGACTTTTGCTGAAATATTTTTGATAATTAACTTAGTTATGAATTCAGATCTTGGATCTATCTAGTCTAGAAATAAAAAAGGAGAGTGGAAAAATCCCAGAATAGCAAGATGGGGAGAGGGAAGATTGTGATACGCAGGATCAACAATTCGACAAGTAGGCAAGTTACTTTCTCCATAGAAGAAGTGGGCTGCTTAAGAAGGCTAAGGAGCTATCAGTCCTTTGTGGTGCGGAAGTTGGAGAAATTGTCTTCTCCAGCACAGGCAAGCTCTATGATCATGCAAACACTAGGTCAGACCTCTCTCTCTCCTCTCGCTCTATATATTTTGGTGTATACAGTATGAATAAATAGTTAGTTCACATGTATAGATATGGTTAGGGGTGAGCAAAAAAACCAAAAAACCAATTAAACCGAGAAAACCGAAAAAAATAACCGAAAAAACCAAATCGTAAAAAAAAACCGATTAGAAAAATTAAAAAACAAGCCGGTTCGGTTCAGTTTTGGTTTTAAAAGACTGAAATCGAATAAACCAAACCCAACTGAACCGGTTCAAATAAAAAAAATCAATAGTACTATAAATACCTACTTTTCAGCTTTCCCCATCTCCTTTCTAAACCCTAGCCGCCACCCATGCTTCACAATCTTCATCTCTCAACACAGCCCCCACCCCCATCTTCACTCTCAACCTTTCTCGCCTATGTTTCTCAATCTTCATCTCTCAGCACAACCCCCCTCCCATCTTCATCTCTCATCTCTCAACCTTTCTCACAGCCCCCCTCAACATCTTCATCTCTCATCTCTCTCAACCTTTCTTTAAGGCTTTAAGCACAACCCCCCCTCCTCCCCCAAAGTAGATCTGGTGAACGAACCATCATTATCTCTCATCTCTCAATCTTTTTGTCCTTTTCTTTAAGCATAGTCGACTAAGCTCATGGATTAACAACCAAACAGCAGCCCTGGAGCCCCCCTCTCTTCAATCTTTATCTCTTAATTTTTGTCCATGTTTACTTTTTTTTCTGATTTCTGTAGATCTATTATGTATTCATTTTCTATATTTATTTACAAGGTTGTTGATTTGCCATAGTATGCTCATGTTGCGATTACTGTAATGGATGTTGTGAGAATTATTTTTTAAAATTTTCGTTTGACTCTTGTTCTTTCTGGCTTCCTGATTTTCAATTTCAAAAAACCTGCTCGATATGCTTGGCCAAGATGAAATCGGTTTTTTCCGGTTTTTCCTTTCAATTAACCGAACCGAACCGAAACTGGTCGGTTTGAACCGGTTTCGGTTCGGTTTCGGTTTTGATTTAAAAATGAATAAATAAATTGGTTTGGTTAGTTTTTTGGGTGAAAACCGAACCGAACCGGAAATGCTCACCCCTAGATGTGGTTGCTCTTTCTCCTACGTCTTTTATCTCTTTTTCCCTTTTTCCTATATTTTTTATTGCAAAACACGTATAGACTTCCCGTGTTCTGGTGATTAGATTTTTTTTTTTCCCATGAAAATACATAGTACAGCTACCAAAATATGGTTCTAAGAGATAGGATTAGTAGGTTTTTATTACATAAAATCAAGTTACGACTTTGTGTTGCTAGCTAGGGCTTAATTTCCAGACGCAGAGACCTTTCTCATATGCATGCATGTTATATATTACGACAGGCACCTTTCTCATCAGCGATTCTGAAGGTGATCAGTCTGGTAATAGTTGGTCAGTTCTCAGTTTATTTAGGCATAGAAGCAGCTTGCGCGCAGATGGTAATGGCTGCTTAGTTGGAGTCTGTAAGCACAAGGAGCTTATAGCATCTAGTTTGCACACCTTACCTGGCTAGGAAGGGAAATCCTTAATGTTTAATTAGGCCAAACATAAGATAAAATCTTATTACCAGTATGGATAAGCATTGACCAGTACGTTTTAACACTTTAAAAACAATGTTTTTCACACCTCGAAACCAGCTATATATTTGTTTCCATGCCTGCACAATTTACTAACATTAACATTAAAAAAAAAAAAAAAAACCCCTAAAGGAGGAGGGGGTTTAACTTTACCGCTCTTCACATTACTTTGAAATACTTTTTTTTTTTCTCTCTCTCTCATTTATGCTTTTCTTTTCAATTTTAATTTTATTCTTCAACATTATATTTATCGGAGATTGTACTTCATAAGTTTTTTCAATTTATTTTTTATAAGATTATCTCATATCCATGACCTGAACCGCAAGTTTGACGGGTTAACTCTATTAACTTAACTTTTTTTTGTCAATTTCATTATTTTACATTAAGTTTATTGAGAATTAAATTTTGTAATTTGAATCAGTCTGCTTTCGATGAGGTTATCTCCATCTTATGACTTGAGTCATGGGTTTATCGAGTTAATCCTGGTTTACTTGAGTTGTTTTTTGTGTTCTTTTTTTAATTGATTTTTTTTCAATTTTATTTTTCAACAATAGATTGATTGGGAATTGAGCTTCATAATTTATCTTGATTTTATTTATATTGTGTTATTTCAGTCTCATAACTCACGTCACAGGTTTATCAGGTTAACTTGGGTTGACTCTGGTCATTTTTTTGGGATCTTTTTTATTGATTTTGTTTTTCAATTTCATCCTTCAACATTGAGTTTATTGAAAATTTAATTTTGTAATTTGTTTTAATTCACTTTTTATAGGGTTATTATGATCTCATAGCTTGGTATTCAGATTAGCAGGTTAATTCAAGTTATATCAAATTTTTATTAAAAAAATCATCTTAAATACTTATTTTGAATCAAATTGTGTTTTTACTTGTTATCTAGGTTGCCTTTTTAGACCTCCCAAGATAATTGAGTCACGATAAATCAATTCTTACATTATTTAAATTTTTTTCTATTATAAAAAATATTAGCAATATCGAAACAATTGTTTTACATTTGAAAAACATTGTCTACCCGTACAGCGCATGTATCAAATGATCTAGTAAAAAAAACACACTAAATTAATACATAAAATTATTGCTTAGAGGAAAAAACTAAACAGATACACTTGCTAGGAAGAAAGGAGACCCGCAACATAAGTAGCAGCAACTACGAGCTAGGAACAGACATTTTCAGAGAGAAAAACAAAACAGTGAAGCACTTGAAGACACAAAATAACACAGTATAAGTGTAGCAAAAGGTTAGTATAGTGTTATCCTGCTCGCTATAAACAGGAAATCAGAAATGATTAATACATAATAGCTAATATGCATTGTTAGGAGGAGGTTGCCAGTTCTCTCTAAAACTACTCCTAGGCAATTGTTGTGGATGCCCCCACAACGTTGTCACCGATGATGGGGGGTTTTTGTTGTGCCTTTTATGTGATGTGTGGTGTTGGAAAAGGTTTTTAAATTTAATTATAAAGTTATGATTAATGTTTAGGAGTCGTCACTTGGTATTATAGTCACTAGGAACCTATGATCTACAATAGTCTTGGTAAGAAACTGATTGTGTAAAGAGAAGACATATTACCCCTAGTGTACCCTATCTAAGATAAATTGCATTGTTGTTTGATTGTTTTTATACACACAAAGTCGTTCCCTACATTGTACATATTTTATATTTTTTTACTCATCCTAATGCTTTTTTAATTAACATAAATTATATTAAAAAATTATATTTTATTTAATCAACTAATTTTCATCAACAATGATTTAATAATATGATAGAATAGAAATACAATACAAAGAGTTGCATAAAAGAATCTCATGTATTAGTTCTTAGTAAAGATAAAATGCTAAAAATTCACAAAAATTTATAATATGTTTATTATATAAATAAAAAATTAAAAATTAAAGAAAGCAAATTATCATAAAAACTCAAAAATAATAGCATAAAAAGGCATATGGGCTTAAAGTTGTGCCCATACATAATTCAGCTTTGTCCGGTTTGACCAGGGTCAAGGTCCAAGGCTGCATGGCTTAAAGCCGATTACATGAATCATGCCTCAAAATTCCTGTAATTATGCTCGGGTTTCGACATGTAGCTGGCATCAAGCTTCAAAATCTTCTTTCTTTTTCCACTAAAAAATAGAATTTAAAATTTATAGTTCTTAAAATTCAAATAAGCTTATCTCCATATTCTAGAGATAAAATGGTTGAACTTTGACGTGGATAAGTCTTACGTAGTTACGAGTGTGTTTGATATTGTGATAGCTTTTGTGGTTGTAGTTTGAATTTTATAAAAATCACTTTTGGTTAAGGTTGGTTTCATATTTATACATGTTTGATTAAAACTGTGATTAAAATTAAGGTTGAATAAAAAGTAATTTAATGTGTTTGGTTAAGAATGCCTTTTAAATTGAGGTTATAAAATAACTAAAAAAGATATATATTAATATTGATGGTTTTTAATTTAAATATTGTAGATTTAACTACTGTTATTACATCATGAAATAAATAATACTTTTTATAAAATATTTTTAATTGTTCCATTAAACTATCTACAATATCATCACGTGCAAAATTCATCCGACAAGGACTATAATTTTCATCATAGTTTTGAAACCCGGACCGGCCCGGCAGGTCGACCTGGAACCCGGCCGACCCTGGTCTGGAACTAGTTTGGGTCTAAGTAAAAACTCGCCTGGGAGTTAGCCCAGTGAAACCCAGTCGACTTGGGTAAACCCGGATGAGACCCAACTCCCTTCCTGATAGAGAAAGGCAACAACAGTCTGTATGATCTAATCTTTGGAGGCAACCGCATTTTTGACAAGTACTCAACAAATGACCTCTCCAAATCCTCATCTGAAATCTTTGTCTTCCCTTCCTCTTCATCATTACCATTCCCATTCCCATTCCCACGTTCAGCTTGAAAGGGGCATGTTAAACATCTTTCTGTTGGAATTGATGGAGCGCTTTCTGGCTCAGCTGCAGCCTCATTAGAAGAAGGTTCGTAATCGACTACCTCTTCTTCAAAACTCTTTTTTCTAACAGCTGATTTACGACATCTTCTCTCTTTTCTTATTCATGCTACTGGTAAAGAGAAGGTTTGGATGTCAAGATCTCATTACCAGAAGTACATGCCCCTACTGTGGCAACCAAGTGCCCTTGCACTAGCTTGAAAAACCTCATCAATTGATTCTTTTCCATCAGTGAAAGATTTGATCTTTTGGGGTAAAGAAGAGGAAATTTCAAATCGGAGGGGAAGACAAATTTCACCTCATTAGGTCAATTTGGCAATGGAGCCCACATGAGCTCCTCCTCAATCGGCCCTTACCTGTGATTAATAATTTTTCTTTTTGTTATTAATTTTTTGGGTTGACCCGGTTCAACCCATGTGACCCGTGACCCGATCATTAGACCGGGTCGACTACCGGGTTGGGTTTCAAAACTATGATTTTTATGGTTTTTTGAGCGTGCAACAAAATCAGGTAAAATATCATTAGAAACAAAATTGGGATTATGATCAAATTCTGCAAATGCTACGCTATCATGCGATATTGTTCTAATTTATGTAATATCATTGAATAATGTTAAACACTAGTTTTCAAATATAACACAATTAAAAATTTTAAAAATTGGATTTTTTACTGTTTATTTTTGTATACAGAGTGAATATTAATTCACTCTACACTATTCACTTTTGTGAAGTAAACAATGTAGAGTGAATTAATATTCTCTCTGCACAGACGACATTTCTTCAAAGAAGCAGCTTGGAGCTGCTTTCCATTAAACTGCGTTTTAAACGCAAAATATACTAGGTCCCACATACAATAAAACACATTTTATATTTTATCACTTTTGAAGCAAACCACGTAAACAAACACTAGCTTAAAAACCAATGTTAGGACACCATTTTGTTCATATCCTTTGTGTCCAGGTCATGCCCGCGTGCAATGACTTTTTTTCACTTTTTCATGTTTTATTTTTAAATTATATTTTTTTATTTGTGTATTTTTAATTATCTCAACAATTTTTTATTTTGTTTTTTAATTTTTTTATGTATAAATAATTCTTAATTTATTTAATAAATATACGTGTAAATATTTTAATTTATAATTGAAAATATTTAAAAAAAAATATTGAAAAAACTTGTATATTTTTCTTTTTTTAAAAAAATCCAACCCACTGCGGGTCATATATATAGCAAGTTTTTGCTGTTACTTGTCGGTAAATCCCGTTTCTAACCCGTCAAATGTGTTACTGCACAAATATGTGATGGTCAAACGGGGGTGCACGTTGATCATAACAAGCAAGGAAATATGAGACCACTCTGTGTCAGGACTCGAAGACGAGATTGTTATAAACAGAAGGAACAAATTCGCCCTTATCCAGGAAGGGAAAGAAAAATAGCAGCAGCAGCAGCAGCTACAGCAACAATACTTTAGCAATTTCTGTCTCTTCTCCCAGCTAAATCTGGAGCAGTTTCTAGAATGATAGCTAGGAGCTTGGCAACGGCGAGCTTGGCAATAGCCGAGATGATGAATCTCCATTGTTGAATCGCTGTCTTGACTCGGGTGTAAAACTGAATTCCTGCTTTTCCTGCAGCAGTTTATGAAACTCTAGCTTAAAACTTAAGAAATTAACCCGGACCCCTCAATGTGAGCTTTTTGAACTGGAGAATTCACATAGAAATCTTCCAAAGAACACATATTTACCGTCAAAATTGAGATCTCCAGCAAAAGATAGTTTCACACTGATAAATGCGGAGAATGGCAGTGGCACTGAGATAGGAACATTTATCCTAACCTACAAAAATTCCAGTTCACGTCAAACATCAAATAAGTGATGAATGGAGAGCATCCTAACCTGGATTTAAGAGCTAAAGGAAATTTTCACAGACAAATGTTTCACACCGGCAAGAATACTAAAGAAACTTAGCTTTGCAAATTGAAGTGGTCTTGAAATTTCAAAATTAAGAAAAAAAAAAAAAGAACAGTGCAACATGTGAGATCACTTATGGTAAAACACAATTTATTTAGATGACAGTTTCACCGGGTCTATATCTTTTACCATTAAAAGCATACCCATGACAAGCTGCACAGGGCCATCTCACCTGCCCGACCTCAATCTCAGTCTGAAATCTCCTTGCAGCTACACCAGATGTTGTAAATATAGAAGCTCCACTGCTATATCTAAAAGACAAAATCAGCCATAAACCATTAAGGATTCAAAACATTCTGATTCTGTGTGTGGTGGGAGAAGGTAATAGTTGAGAATACTTATTCCCATTGACAATGTTTATGGCTTCTTCGATGCTATCAACCTGAGACAAGCAAAGCATGAGTTAATGTCCTGGGCAAAATTGCTGGTGGGCCAACTAGGAGGATGGATGAGTAGCAAACCTGCATACAAAGAAGAACCGGGCCAAAAATTTCCTCCTGCACTAGCAATTTAGTTTACGATACAGTCAAGCTTGCTGGAAACCATCCAAGGTTGCTACTGTAAATACCACTTTACCTACCTTGTAACATTCCATGTCAACTGTGACATCTGATAAGATGGCAGGACCCATGAAGTTCCCATTTTCATATCCTGCGACCTATCATGATAGATGAACTGAATTATAAAAAAGACCACCTTGATCCTCATAAGAACTCCAAAACAGAAACACAGTTATTGGCATGCTTCTCAGCATTGCTTAAAAAACATCACAGCTTTCATTTAAAATTCAAAACCGTTATGCTGGGTCCCTTATACTAACTAATTTGACTATTTGAACTGTGCGAAGGTCGTATGCAGATGCAAACTAAACCAAATTATCCTGGTTATTGTTGTACCCCGTTTACTCTTCGAACGAGTCGTATGATGAATAACTTCCTGAGCTATAAGAGCATTATTTGTTGTCCCATGACCAGGAACAAAACTGCTCTGAAGAGGACCAACCAAGTCATGATTTTTAGTTACTCGATTGATATAATTTCTTTTTAATGATTAGGAAATATGAATTTTGTTCTCCTCTTTTTGAATTATTAGGGGTTGAAATACATTTTTAGTTTGTAATACTAACAAAATGAATATTAGCCCCTATTTGGTTTGTCATTCCAATTCACTTTATCACTAGATCAAGAGCAAAACCTTGTTTAAACTACATGGATAAAATTTAGAATTTGTAAGCTATGAAGATGGGGTTAAACCGTAGCTATAAGTCCTAACTTAGAGTTTGATTTGCCAAATATCTAAGTCACATGTCATCTCATGCTTTGAATTTTTTAAAACCCTTTAAACTATATTGTTTTGATAATAATAAATAAATAAATAGGTGACACAATCAAATTATTAATGTTTTCTCCTAAATACAAGAATGTCAAAGTAATAAATAACCTCACAAGATCGAGGTTAATCCACAAAGAGATTAATTATACAAAACCACAAATAATAAAAGAAATAGATTTAAAAAGAACTTTGAGATGTGATATTAATGTAAAAATTAAACAAAGATAAAAAAAAATTATCAGGATTAGAGGATTCATTAATAATATTTCAAATAAGTATAGTCCAAACTCTTTTTATTACTCAACTAGAAAAAAGATTAAACAATTACCACGATTAAAGGATCCACTAATGGTATTTCAAAAAAATATAGTCTAAACTCTTTTTATTATTCAACTGAAAAAAAGATTAAATAAAGATAAAACAATTGTCAAGGTTAGAGAATCCACTAATGATATTTTAAATAAGTATAGTCCAAATTCTTTTTATTACTCAATTGGAAACCACACATAAAAAAAGTTTCAATCAGATGATTTATCATTGATGACTTATTTTAAGTTATTAACATAATCATATTAATTATCTTATTTGAATAACATCAACACTTGTAAATGTTGTCAAGTATTCATGGTACTAATTTATTTCAATAACAAATCGAGATCCTTTCATAGCTGATCATGTGTCAGTTATCCATTCAGTAGGTTCTAAAAGAATCAAGTATTTGTTGTGTCAAAAGTTACACACCACGAATCTAGACTCATCACTTAACAAGTAGGGTATTAGGATTGATTAAGATAACAGTTATAACACATGTTAATAGCAAAACTTCTTGATTTTAAACATTATTCATGTTGAGTTTGTACTATACTTATTCTTATACCATTAATGTAACATTTTCACCTTGGAAAAAATATACTTAATATGATTAAGAAGAAAAATATAAATAAACAAGATAAGAACATGGCTATGATATAAATCAACTAAGTATAACAAAGGACATGATAAATATAAACAAGAAATTAATGAGAATATAACATAAAATAAAACTTAAACCTTACAAAAATATAAAGAAAGAAAGCAAGAGCATGTCCTTGATCTAAAAACCAAGATGTATAAATGTATGACAAATGCTTCTTTTAGGCTAAAATTTAAAACTATTGATTTGGTGACTAATTATTGTTTTGGTGGCTGGACAAAATATCATTGATAACATCAAAATTTTAAAAAATAGACTTCATCAAAGTTGTGGGTATTTGTCTCAGCGTTTCAAGGAAAAAAAAATAACGGGCTCATTTTGACTTCTAGAACTCAAAATATGGGTCAGACACTAAATAATGTTTGGGCTACAAGACATACTTAGACTATTATCAAACCAATTAGATTTTTGACGGAATCTTATACAATTATCAAACCTATTGATTCTCATCTTAGAATTATACAATTAGACTTGACCAAGCAGAATTATCGATCCCAACTGTTCAAATTGTCATCTTGTCGAAGCCATTTACTAATGGAAGTGGGTTCAAGGGAAAGTTCTCTGTTTTGAGTTCTGGAGGAACTCTTACAATTATTGAACCCATTGATTCTCATCTTAGAATCACGGCTTCGGGTGAGAAAAGAACCGTTCCTTATGCTCATCATTGCATTTTAGGGAATGTTTGCTGGAATCAGACGGAGAGAGTTTGCTAAGTTTTCTTATTTCTAGAAAATGCAGTTCTAAAATCTTTGATGGCGTAGAGGTTTACCGAATGATCTTGGTAAACTAAATTGGCTTAAAATGAAGAACCTTGGTGACAGAACATTGTTTATGGGCACTAATTGCAGCATGTCTGTATCGGCAAGCAAAATTGGATTCAGCACATTTGATTTTGGTTGGTGGATATATCATGTGGAACGACTAACGGGGTATAATTTGTCCTTCCTAATAGTCTCAGGCCTGTGCTGACTACTGATGTTTATTATTATTATTATTTATTTTATATATCGATACTGGCATGTTGTGCATAATTTTTCCTGTCTTTAATTTCTTTATAAGATCAAATTTATGAAACATCACCTCGCAATTCAATATTCCAATTGCTAGTAATTGTTTTTTTGAAATCTTATTAAAATAATAGGGTTAAAACAAGTTACTCTCATGAAAATATTATATTATAATAGATAGGGATTATCGGGACAACATATATTAACCTAACAATTCACTAATAACTATGCTATTTTGAATTCAACTATAAAAAATAAAAAGGAGAGGAAAGAAAACTTTATTGAAGACTCATCATCACTCTGTCATAGACACCGCCACATCACTAGAAAAAGTTTATCGAGACAGTTCTAATATTACTGCAAAATGTTACACGACAATGCCAAAAGAGATCGCACTTACCGTCAAAGCAAAGAACGTCTCATTCTTATATTAAATCAATTAATTTAATTTAATTTAAAAACAACATTTCTTTTTAAAAAGCTAAATTTAATATAATTTAACGAGATAACCTTGGTCATTTTAAAAATTAGTGAAAAATCCTATAAAAAATAATAATGGAGCCCAATCTCCAATTAAATAAATGTTAAAGGATGAAATAAAAAAAAAAACCAAGTAGACCCCAATGAATCTCCTAACCTAGGTTAATCTCCAAGCTCGAAACCCATGAAACCCGAGACCGCGCTCAATCAAGAAATTCAATTTTCAACCAATAATATTGAAGGATGAAGCTAGAGAAAAAGTATCAAATTTTCCAAAGTACAAAAATAACAATAAAAAATAAGGGTCAAAACCTAATAGGAAAAAAACTGAAGGTGGATGAAATTATATATATAAAAAAATAAATTTAGTATTTTTCTCAAATAAAATAATTAGCAATCAAACGAATAAACATCAATTCTGACAAATAAAAAATTAAAGAATAAAATTGAAAACAAATCTAATTTTATAAATTATTTCAAATAAAACAAATAGTAATAAAAAAAACAATGATCAAATGTGAAGAAAAAACAAATTATATGGCTACTCTAGAAATTTGGAAGGTCATGCATAAAATCGAGGAGGAGAGAGAAAACAAGAGAAAAAGAAAAGGTCATTGGCACCAAACTAGAGGTCAGTAACCCACATGCATCGCCTAGGGATGGAGGGGTCACTAAGATGATTAGACGTCATCCTAGAAGCCATCGTTTGGTTGTCAAACACTTCCTCACGCACCACCAGAATGACACATCCATAACTTACACGCTCATGCATGCAATGCACGTGTCAACTATTTTTTAAAATAATATTTAATTTTTTTAAAATACCAAATTATTCATTAATATACTTGATTATAACAAAAAAAACTAAAATAAAAATACGAAAAACCCTTTGGACGTGAGTTAAAGAAATTTTTCTTTTAAGGGTAATTTAGTCAATTGACTATGTTTTAAAAAGTAAAAATACAAAAAACCCCTGTATGATAGTTTGTTTATTTATTTATTTTGCTTTTAAAGATAATTTAATCATTTTAATGTGCTTTAAAATTATTAAAATATCAATTTGTCCCCTAATAATATAATAATAACTAATAAATCGTTGTGAAAAGACCTTATTATTTCAAATAGGTAGTTCATTGTTTTTTTAGAATAGAAAATAATCATTATACTACTTACATCTAAGTAATGCATCTTGATCTAAAAGACTGAGTCATGTTAGTTTTTGTTTTCTTAATTACTAACATGGTTGAAAAAACCTTCTTTCTGGCACCCCAAACCCACCGCAAACAGTACGTACAAAAATGAAAATAACCTCACAAGGAGTACAAAAATCGGATAAATAGTAAAATAAAACTAAAACACGTCAGATTTATAGTACTAGATCCAGAATAATTGTAAAAAAATATGATAAGTAAAAAACTATGTTGCTGCCGGTAATAAATCATCTGCAGGTGCTCATAAAAAGGATAGTTCTTGTGAGAGAAAGAAAGGGAGGAAAACAAAGATGATAAAAGGATAATCTTTAGAGAGAGAGAGAGAGAGTAGAAGAGGAAATAAAAAAAAATCTATAAATCTACAAGTCTATGTTACTAACGATGTTTTAGTATTTAATTATTATTATTTAAGAAAATTCTAAAGATACAAAAACAAGTATAGATATGAAGGCATGCATGGAATAAAAAATAACTATATATGTGAAGTCATGAACTCTGTCAAAATTTATGATTCTATCAAAATGTTCTTTAATTTTATCAAGTTTAATTTTGTAAAGTTCCTCGTCATTAATTCTAGAAAAATCTGGATATCTTTAAATATTGTTTTTATTTTATTTTATTTAAGCATAATAAAGAATAATGATATGTCATATTTTATCACCAGTGATTAATATTATAGATAGTTTGGCTAAGAAAACAATTAATTTTGCAAAGAACAACGAACTAATTGCATGAAATATGTGTATGTATTTCACAGCACTCCAAGGTTTGTTCTCTTTTTTTTTTTTCACTTTACAATTACGATACTTTTAAATATTACACTTTCCATCTTGGATCAAAGCTAACTTTCAAAATAAATGAAATGACACTATTAATATTGCTCTCATATATATTAAAGCATCGTAATTAATCACGACCACACATCGCATTTTCTCTCCTCATCTTCAACTTCTCTCCTCTCTGTCTCCTAATCTATCTTTCAAACATAAAATTAAAAAGAAAAACCCTAAACACAAATCAATCTTTAAAGAAAAAGTCAAAGAAAGATTTACCTTACATGTCACAGTCTCTCTCTCTCTCTCAATTTCTTTAAGGAACTTAAAAATAAAAGGCAAGATTGAATTGTTTTCAATAAACAAGATTTCAAAAATGTTAGTGTTTTAAATCATTAGAATATAGGTTTTGTTTCCTCGTTTTTAACAAAAACTTAATATTATTAGAAGTTAAAAATTGAAAATGGAACCCTAAATTTACGATACCCTAAAAAATTATAGATTTTACTTTACTTTTATGTGGAATCAATAATTTTCATTCTCCTGAACACATTATTTATAGTGGGAAATCTGTAATTTGTTCTTAAACAAAAAAAAACTCAAATTTAAAAATTAGAGTTATTAGTTTAAAAAATCCCAATTTTTAAATTATTATTCAATTTATGTGTAATCATTCTGTAACTTGTACAAACCATGCAAGAATCAAAATGCGAGATATATTTGCGCATCATGGGAGTTCATCATATGTTGACAAATATTAGGGCTTTAAATATATTTTACATAAACATACTATTCATATGCCAACAAGTCTTTGATATGGACTTGCATGGCATTCACATTAAGTTTGATAGAGGAAACAAAATATATGATGATGCTTCGACCTTAAAGGTATTAAGTATGCATGAAGGTGAAGAGAAGGTGTATCTATGTATTAATGTTGATCTAGTTATTGATCTTGTAACAATAAAAATATGCTGATGTATTATTCTGGTAATCTTGAAGATGACATGCCACTAGGAACCAAATATTTTGTTGTTTATGATCTTGAAATTGAAAAGATACTGTATTTTGATGATATTAGCCCTGATAAAGATGAAATGGTTCTGAAATACATGTTGATGGTGATGATGATGTTAGATATTCTAGTAGTGATCCTAATGTGGGTTATAAAATGAGGTCTGAAATAGGTGTTGATGGTGATATTTGTGGTGATGCTAGAATTAAGATGGATTCTGATGATGAACTAGATGATTATTATATCTTTTCTAATGAGGATGTTTTTTTTTTTTTTTGTAATGAGGTTAAAGATGAGTGGATTAATAATTTACAAGTTAATTTTTCTACTAGTTAAACATTGAATGATGCTTCTGTATCTAATAATGACTAGAAGATGAGTAACGACAAAGATGATATTGATGTAGAAGTTAGACAATAATCTAGTGATGACGACAATGAGGATGAAAATGGTAATGAGAGGAAAATAAAAAAGAGAAGACAAATGTGGATCCAACTACTGATTTTAGATGTAAGAGGTTTAAATTTGTAGTTGATGGATCAATAAAGTTTGAAAAATGTTAAATTTTTTCAGAGATGTACTGTAAAAGTATGAAGTTAAACATGGATATCATGTTAAAAGATATATTAATCAAAAAGTTAAGGTTGGTGATATGGGCGATGGTTATGATTAACGGATATATGAGTCCCTTATTCCTGGTAGTCAAATATTCATGATAAAGTCATCGAGGAACAAACACAATTGCATTTGACCTACAAGTATAAAAGTTGCAATTTCAACATAGATAACAAAGATATTGCTACTATTAATTAATGTTGACCCATCTATCTCCAATGAATCTCTTTCAATGATTTTGGATGATAAATTTGGTATCAAGTCATACCATATCCAATTATAAAAA
>Ga0325402_1002803_pt1 | contig 15463 bp, 10 predicted proteins | sample PopdelMetagenome_22_FD_207212 | JGI IMG/M metagenome (GOLD analysis project Ga0325402, IMG submission 207212) | Populus deltoides microbial communities from Bellville, Georgia, United States - Xylem-PdKOR-R3 | ecosystem: Host-associated > Plants > Phyllosphere > Stem > Wood/Secondary xylem... | reverse complement strand
CAAACCTACCAATCTTTTTAGGACAAAGATCAAAACCTAACTGACTTTTATGGGCTCAAGGACAAAACCTGCCAATCTTTTAGTGAGATATACGCTAAGAAATTCAAATTTTAAAAGACTGGTATACCTAGGTTTTAAGTCAAATGATGTAAAAAACATATGTCTTTAAGGAGAGTGAGCCAAAATATATGAATTATGGAAGATTGTTATACCCTATGGATTAAACCAGATGATATAAAAAATATGTAATCCATGAGAATGAGCCAAGATATTTGAATAATAGAAGATTGATATAGCCTATGATTAAACCAAATGAGGTAGCGACATGGAAACAAAGAAATTTGAATTCTTTATCCAACTAGTTTTAATACACCAATGGTCATAAATATATCTAGTGTAAAGTCTAGTTTACTCATTGTCTTTGGTTTTTTATATCTTATTTGAGAAATCTGATTTACTAGTGGTTTTTAGCTTTTATCATTCAGTTTAAGATGTTTGGTTTACAATTGGCTTAGGCTTTATAGATATAAACAAAGTCTTTTGAGTATAGAAAGTTAGTTTAAAAAGTTTAATTAATCTCTAAAGAGACTTGAGTCATAATACAAACATTTTAAGACTAATCTAAAATCATTATATCCTACCAATATAATTTCATGTTTATAGCACAACTTCAAGATGTCATCAATACTTCTTGAGATATTGTACACAAGAACAAATCCACATATACAAAACCACAAGGTAATGAATAGTAACTTAATAGTTTGATTCATCAAAACTAGGAGAAATGTATACCTTCAAGCCAACAATTCAATATACAACTATTAAGTCTACTTATAACACTTTTACACTCATGTAAAATCCAACTTTACTTTTTCAGAAGGTAGCATAATAGCTTTTTCATAACCAATCTTCTTGATCAATACCAGTGTTGCACCATTAAAACTAACTATTATATACAAGGGTTTAATGCGCTTACTTATAGCCATTATTATATACAAGGGTTTAATGCACTTACTTATTGCCATTATTGGCTTAAGAAATGCCACATTTACTTATAGCCATTCTTTTTAGGGAAATTTAGGGAAACCTTTTAGGATAATATTTAAGTATAGGAAGTTGGTCTAAAGAGTTAAATTAATCCCTAAAAATACTTGAGTCATAATACAAATATGTTAAGACTAATCTTGAAGCAGTATATCCTACCAGCATAATTCCATGTTTATAGTGTAACTTTAAGATGTCAATACTCAAGATAAATAGTATGGGAATAAATCTAAATCAACATAACCTTAAGGTAATTAATGATTAATAACTTCTTAATAGTTTGACTAATCAAAACTAGCAGCAATGGATACCATTAGGTCAACAGTTCTAGATCTAACTATTAAGTATACTTCTAGAACTTGAATATGTTTTGTATAAAATTTGACATTGCTACTTGAAAAGGTTACATATCAACTTTGTTATGACTAATTTTTTTTATCAATGTTAAAAACATTATGTTTAGTACTACACCATTATCAATTAATGCCCTCTATATTGGTACACCATTAAAATTGGTAGTTTTATACAGGGGTTTAATGTGGCTACTCATAGCCATTGTTGGCTTATAAAATGCCACATTTGGTCCCTAATAAATCATAGGTTCTAATCAGTTATTTTCCATGATTTGTGCCTTCTTATCTATACTGTCTTTATTGTCAATATCAATATAATATAAAATTGACCAGGTTTGGCCTTAAACAAGTATGGCAGGGAAAAAATGATATTGTTAGTACAATATCATCATGATTGATCCTTTTTTGCCTCATAATGGATTTCTAGCAAGTTAGCCTCTTTCATTGTATCCTGATCATTCATTTATTATATTAGAATTGTAGGCTCATTAACTTCCATTTCTTTATATTATGCATTCTCTTCAAAGAGGACACAAAATCTATTTTTCCATTATTTATTCATTTAAGAAGGCATCATCATCATCCATGAGCTCATTTTTTTACCTTAAGTTAGGTATCTTTATTAATGAAGATGTTAGTTGAGTCTAATTTAGGCTCTGAAAAAGTATTTTATTTTATTAATGAGACGATGTTGTGGTTCTTAAGTCTGTTACTTTGTTTAACTATAATCACACTTGCAATAACTTGACATTTTTCTTTAGGAAAACCTTTTTTTTATTCTTTTAGTAGGAATGTCCTCTTTTATTCTTTTTAAATGATTAAGGCTACTTTTTGATATTGTTACTTACATAGCACAACTTTAGGGCATTTATTTGTTGATGGTTTTCTTCACTTTAGTTGTTTAATTGTTAGCCTTCTCTATTAGAAAACTTTATCTTAATTTTTTGTGCAATTGATAGTTGGTTATATTTCATGGTTAACTATTACCTTTGCTTTCTCAATTCATGGTTGGTCACCTTATTCATATTATATTACCATATTTATAATAGACTTGCCCGTTTTTTATAAAAATATCTTTAAAAATATACCTTTTGAACTATTTAGGATCTAAAATGACCTTTTAATTAGACAATGATGGTGTTTGGTTGAAAATAATCATTACATAATATGTCAACCTATTCTTGTGTTGGATTAGGCTCAATCCTGTTTCACAATCATCATGTGTGCAATCGATCATCAACTCTACGTGTTAGTAATCCAATATACGTTTATATTTGTTGATTATTGACCAAAGGACTTTTTTTTTCTGATCCTAAAACTTATTCCTTTGATGAGATGTATGGTTTAGCAACATCATTTCTCACTAGTATGTTAAAAAATTAAATCTTTCTAAGATATGTCTTGCTTAATTGACCTTCTTTCCACCTTCTTTCCAGGTCTAAGAGATATTAGTGATCACTACCCAATTCATCATCCTCAGCACTAAGCTTTAATGACTTTTGTTGTGGCAAATGTTTATGTCATTCATTGTTAGCAGGTATTTTAAACATGAAGCTTTTGGACTTTTATGGAGTGCAAATTTATTTAGCCTTGCCCTATAAGTCTTCCTCCTTATATAGAAATCTATGACAAACAGGAAACCTATATACTTTGTTAGAGAGGTTTCTCATGATTTTCTAGTGTCAATTCTTTAGATTTTCCATAATTGATATACCTTTTACATATAACAACATTAGTGGTAAATTTAACCCTCTATCATATTTAATCAAATCTAGTTTATTGTATTTTTCCTTTCCTAGGTAGTCTTTAAAGTTTAATAGTAATCACTAAAGTTTTCATATTAGGAAATGGGTTGTTTATAACTTTTATTTTCTTCTATAATAAGGGAATTCAACTAGCTTCTAATGCCTTCTAAATCTAATTCCTAAAGATGACATAATTATTAGTATCATGTCTCCATGAGTCGTGTCATGCTTACTATTTCTTCATCTTTATTTTCTTAGTAATGAGGATTGTGTGATTGCTTAAGAGTTTTTTTTTTTTTGTCCTCTTTAAATCAATTGATCAAATATCCAATCTACTTTTTTTATATCAAATGAGTACTCTTTATATTTACTAGTAACTTTGGTTGTTTTCACTTCTTTACTAATAGGCTTATTAACCTTTTTTGAATTTCTTAATGCAGCGATCTCAAGAAGTTTTTCCTTTTTAAGTTTCATGACCAATATAAGCTATTGTTGAACTTATTTGAAGTCCTCATAAAAATTAGTATTAGCTAATGAATGGGCGATCATGACCCTGTTCAAATAGCCAACTAAAATGTTCATCTAAGTAACTTTTTTCTATTTGTTTTGCAAACTTCTTTTTATATCGAGTAACATCATATGTAAAGGTGTATATATTAGCTTTCGATGAGATCTCTTGGGTCTTGAACTATTTTGGCAAATGAACTAGTTTTACTTATGGTTTTGGTTTAGAAAAGTGCTTATGCAAATAAGCCCTTATCTCTTACTAACCGTTGATAAAGTTAGGTAACAGTGTAGAGAATTCATGAAATACAATTTTAGTTAGTGATGAACCCAATAAAATTAATTTTACAAAGGGATTTGAAGCACCATCACTACATTAATTAGTAAACTTAGAAATATATTCCCTTGTTGACTAGTTATCCTCCCTAGAAAACTATTAAGAATCAATTATCTTAATTCTTTTAGGAATTGGATACTACATATCAATCAATCCAGGGTATTGATGATTATATGCAGGCCTTGTTATACGTCCAATGTTTAAACTCGTTTTCCTTAGGTGTTAGGCCAACTCAAGTTTATTAATTATTCTTCTTGGTTATTGATTGAAGTGTCTAAGGCATAAAAGGATTAGGATTGGCATGTTAGAAGGTAGCCTATAGTGGACTAAACAGCCTGATTACAGGTTGTTGTAGCTATAGATAAGGTTATGGCGCCATATAATTGGCTTAAGGCTACCCTCTATAGAAAGGAGGAGTATAGGCTGAAATGCCCAAGATTGGCAGGATGAGGATCCATTGAATGATACTGCTTCACACGCTCTAGTAAGAGCATCTGAGTCCTTGCAGGGAAGAACTGCATAAGTTGAGAGATGGGCTTCGACAGGAATTAAGGCAAGGGTTGATTGCCTTATGATTTAAATCAATGAGATAACTGATTGAGGTAGCACAAGCTTTGAAAACCTGTATTGGAGAGGGTCTATAGGGACATCAGGGAACAGGTAAAAAGAGGGATGGAGATGATATTATCAATAGACTGCTGCTTACGAAGAAGAGAAAAAGTGGAATATTTAAGGCATCCAGGAATAAGGAAACAATAACGGTATTGTTTCACCAATAGTCAAGTGGAAGAGTGATGGGTGGATAGACTCACTCAAGAGCCGAACCCTTCAAAAGGGACTAGTGACCGGAAGAATGTGCATTACCCTCACTATATGAAGTGTGAACAAAGGCATTTGGGAGACTGCTCTATTTCACCAGGGTGATGTTTTATATGTAGAGGACATGGTTATAGATGAAGAAGCTGTCATTATTTGGGGCAAAGGTGTCATTATTGCGGTGAAAGAGGCCATTATAAAAAGGAATGCCCTAAAAAAAAAACATTAGGCAAGCATAAAGTATGCAACAACCAACTCAAAGTTATCAACAATCCGTCATAGTGAATAGGCCGATAAGGCCTTCCTAATCAGGAATAAACTCCAGCCAACAGAGGCTAGGGGCACAAAATGATTAGACTTCAGGAAACGTCTTCCACCTGACACTAGAAGAAGTTAGGACTGCAATCAATGTGGTAGCAGGTACACTATCGATGAATAACTTTAATGTGTTTGTGTTGTTTGAAATGGGTGTTACCCACCCATTTATTTCTAGGAGAATTGTCACCAAGAATGGGGAAGGGGGTGAAAATAATAGAAAAAATGGTTCATAATTGGAACTCCGACAAGAAACAAGGTATGAAATAGAAATAAACTTGATGCCCTAAGAATTACATGATTTTGATGTAATCCCAGGCATGGTTAGCTGAGTAAGTACAAGGCTAGATAGATTGCTATACTAAAACTGGCACGTTCCAAATACTAAGGGTTTTGTAGTTATTAATGATGCCTCGAAGAAAAGACTTGGGTGTGATTGATGTAACATGGGGAAGTGATCGTTTATGCGTCAAGACAGTTAAAGACTCACATAAAGACTTACTTGATATATGACCTGAAGTTGATTACTATGGTATTTGCTTTGAGAATCTGGAGGCATTATCAATACGAGCCCCTTTAATTTCGTGGATGAAATTTATATTAGGAGGGGAGAATGTAAACAACCAACAAAAAATAAAGCCAGAAATGACTCCACTATCGCTGTCGATTTTTGAATCGACAATGACACAGTTTTCGTTACCAATTTTTGAATCTGCAGCGACACAGTTTTTGTTGTTGATTTTTGAATTGGTAACGACTCAGTTTTCGTTGATGATTTTTAAGTCAATGATGGTTATATACGCTGACAAATCCATGTATTTTTGTAAAAACCTAAAAACAAATAATCTTGGCCGACCTATGTTAGGAGGAATTAAGGGGTAAGGACTGGCCTACTCTAAATTGAAACTATGAAGGATTTGACTAGCCCTAGGATGAACTAAAAAGAGATAGAATAAAGGTAAACGGCCTTCCAAACACCTGTCCACATTAAGAGGGGTATAAATGCAACAAAGAAAAGAGAATGACCTTTGCTCTTCCAAAAAACAGTTGGCCAGCAGCCTCGGCTGCAACAACCTATCTTCCCAAGGCAAAACTAGCAAACCTAGCTGCAAGCACCTCCTTGAAACGTTGGAGAAGAAAGGAAATTAGAGAAAAACAAAGATGAATGGAGCCGTGAAAGGAGAAGGAGTCTAAACCTCCCTAAAAACTGACTCTAACAGTTGCAACAAACCCTTTCTCTATCCAGAGAAAAAAACCACACAACCTCAGTTGCATGTTCACCTTGTTGCATATATGAGTAAAAAGAGAGCTAGAGGGTAGGAATAATGACTGAAACGATGGTGGGAGAGGGAGAGTAACAGGTGGTTGAATAGAAGAAAAAAGGGGAAGAAAACTAAACAGAAAAAAGGAAGAAAACCGGCAGAAGAGGGGGGAAAACCATTAAATCCTTTCCTAAAGCCATTTAAAATCAAAAGGTATGAACCAAAACCTTTCTTCTCCTGTTCTTATGACCTTGAGACCAAAAGGAAGAAGGAAACCCTAAGTAAATGGCCTAGGATTTTTGCACTAGTTGTTAAGGGAAAAAAATTGGATTATGAAGAGAGACGAAAATGAGGTTGAATAAGAGACCTAATTCCAGAACATATAACAAGAGAAATGAACAATTTTGATTGAACAAATTTGGGAGAGGGTCGACCATAGTTGAAAGGTTGGACAAAATGTGTTTGTGTGGTGAAATGCAGGACAATAGCTTTGTTAAACTCCTAAGATCATATCCAAACTAAAGCAGAATGCATATTGATGATTAATGCTTTGATTTTTCACAAATGATTGATGAACTTACATGTAATGTGTAAAGAATTGATGAAATGCATGAAATGTGATTCTGCTGGATTTCTAGGAACATTTTATGTGCTGGAACTGAAATTTATGTTGATGTCCATGCTTGAATTCTATTATAAGATTGTTGAGTTTAGATGAGAATGGTTCAAGTAAATGAGAATATGTTTATGACATAATTTTGTGATTATACTTGTGATAAAAATGAAATAGAACCCTTATGTGTGTATGATTGTTATTAGTTATGTTGATACCTTGCCATGATACAAATGTGAATGTAAGAATGTATGGTTGTGATAATGTTAGGTGTTGGTATTAAAAGTGATGATTGGAAAAAACCTTGGAAATGAATATTGTAAACGTTTTTGGGTTACTTAATAATGTATGATGAATGGAGTGTCGTTCAACGAGGACATATGCCCAACTAGGATGAGAAGCAATGGTAAGGGGAAAGCCAAGCGTAAACCTTACGCTTGGCCTAAAGAAAAAAGTAGAACAAGAAACGACTCCATCACCGCTGACGATTTTCGAATCAGCAGCGACTCAGTTTTTGTCAATGATTTATGAGTCAGTTGTGAGCTATATGCGCTAATGACTTCAGCGTTGGTTGTGAAACTGTGTTGCGTTGATGATTTTTGAGTTGGCAACAACTAAGTTTTCGTTGACGATTTCTGAGTCAGTTGTGAACCATATGCGTTGATGATTTCAGTGTTGGTTGTGAAACTATGTTGCGTTGACGATTTCTAAGTTGACAGCGACTCAATTTTCATCAATGATTTCTAAGTCAGTTATGAACCATACGCGCTAATGATTTCTGAGTCGGTAATGACTCAGATTTCATGAACAATTCTTGAGTCAGCAGTAGTCTATGTGCGCTGGCAATTTTTGCTGAATACGGTGTCACTAGTGAGTCAGTTTCATTGACGAGTTTGTGGCACTAGCAAAATAGTTTCGCTAACGATTATGTGTTATAGCGAACTAGTTTTCGCTGCCGAATTCTGTATCACCAGCAAACCAGTTTTCACTGACGAATTGTATATCACCAACAAATCAATTTTCGCTGCCGAATTCTATGTCACCAGCGCATTAGATTTCGATGTTGATTTATATGTCACCAGCAAAACAGTCTTCGCTTTCGAATTATGTATCATCAGCGAACCAGTTTTCACTATCGAATTCTGTATCACCAGAGAACTAGTTTTCGTTGACGAATTGTATGTCACCAGCGAATCAGATTTCGCTACCAATTTCTATGTCACCAATAAAACAGTCTTCGCTGCCGAATTCTGTATCACTAGCGAACCAATTTTCACTGATCAATTGTATGTCATTAGTGAATCAATTTTCCCTGTCGAATTTTGTGTCACCAGCGAATCACATTTCACTGCCGAATTTTGTGTCACTAGTGAACCAGTTTTCACTAATGAATCGTATGTTACCAGCGAATCAATTTTCATTGTCAATTTTTGTGTCATCAGCAAAAGTCTTCGCTACCAAATTTTGTACCACCAGCGAACCAATTTTCGCTGACGAATTGTATGTCACCAACGAATCAGTTTTCGCTGTCTAATGCTATGTCACCAGCGAATCCAATTTCGCAGTTGAATTTTGTGTTACCAATAAATCAAATTTCACTGTCGAATCTTGTGTGACTAGCAAATCAGATTTCCCTGCAGAATCTTGTGTCACCAGCAAATCAGTTTCGCTACTGAAGTCTGTGTCACCAGTGAATCAATTTTCGCTGCTGATTTCTGTGTCATCAGCGAAACAGTCTTCGCTACCGAATTTTGTATCACTAGCGAACCAGTTTTCATTAATGAATTATATGTCACCAATGAATCAGTTTTCGATGTCGAATGCTATGTCACTAACGAATTCAATTTCTCAGTTGAATTCTATGTTACCAACAAATCAGATTTCACTATCGAATCTTGTGACCAGTAAATCAGATTTCGCTGCTGAATCCTATTTCACTAGCAAATTAGTTTCGCTACCAAAGTTTGTGTCACCAATGATTCAATTTTTGTTGTCGAATCCTATGTCACTAACAATTTTGGTTTCGTTGCTGATTTTCTATGACAGACTTCCATGTTAGAAATGACATAAATACTTGTAACAATTTCATTGTATGATTGTGTAATATATGGAACACTTGAATGTGAACATGTGTTTCAAATGCAATGTGCTGATTTGTGATCATTGATGTGTTAGGTGGTGCGACCGGGATCGGACCTACGACTGGACAAGGACACCCTATGGGAGGAACAGGTAGGTCGTTTCCACCTTTTTCTTGTATAATGTTAATGTTCTGAAATAACTTGTTTAAGGATGATATATTATTGCGTTGTGATGAATGTTAAACCGACTATGAAAATTTGTTTGAGTTATTGATGAAATTGAGTTGTTGACGAATGTTAAACCGACTATGAATGTTGATTGAGTTGTTGACGAATGTTAAACCGATTATGAAATGTTGATTGTGTTGTTGATTAGCTTCGGCTAATGGCATTCGAGATGGATGATCAGGTTGTGCTCTATGATTAGTTTCGGCTAATGACATCTGAGATGGATGACCGGGTTGTGATTGATGATTAGTTTCGGCTAATGACATCCGAGATGGATGACCGGGTTGTGATTGATGATTAGCTTCGGCAAATGGCATCCGAGATGGATTACCGGGTTGTGATTGATGATTAGCTTCGACTAATGGCATTCTAGATAGATGGTCAGGTTGCGTTAATAATTAGTCTCGGCAAATGGCATCCTAGAGAGATGACCGGTTTTAATATGACGATTAGTTTTGGCTAATGGCATCCTAGATGGATGACCAAGTTGATTATGGTGATTAGCTTTGGTTAATGGTATCCGTGAGAGATGACATGTTTGATTTTGTGATTAGTTTTGTTTAATGGCATCCGAGACGAATGACCGAGTTTAGATGTTGCGATTAGCTATGGCTAAAAACATCCAAGGTGGATGATTAAGTTAAAGTGAAGTAATTAATCCCGATCGATAATCAAACTTCGGCCCCACAACTCCTATAGAGAGGTTAGGGCATATGAGTGAGAATAATACATTTAACGAAATAATAAGGATTGTACAATGCATATAAGAAGTAAATGAAAGAATGCACTCATTTTCAATTGATAATGAAAAGTAACAATAACATTTTTCTAGTTGTTTATTATCATGTTAGATTATTTACAATTCTTGTATCCATATTGTTTTTGTAACAAGGACATCACACAATCAAGGTGTATAGGAAAGCCCGTTCCACGGGTTCATATATTTTGAAAGGTGCTACATAATAATCTGTTTTGGTTATCATGTATTTGATAAGAATGAACGAACCAGTTGATTATTTATTATTCAACACTTTTGTAATAGACTTATATCAAAAATTATAATGGAATACGGATGTGAAGGTACAATCTTGTAAACATGATGTGGTGAATGTACGTATGTGATATTCTCTTTTATGAGAATGATGTATTGTGAAATCATATGAGTATTGTATTATACTAAGAGATGAATTCTATTACAATAAACCCTAAATACCGTTGTGAGAATGTGTATTGACACTTTTTAAGGAATGTTGATTTACATCACCCTATATGGGTTGTGCATTGCTAATGAATGGAATGCATTTATAAATTCACAGAATGATATTGTGAAAAGCAATGAGAACCTAACGACTTCTAAAAAGAATAAAAAAATTCCACCGATTTTTTGCTATGAAAAAGTCGGGTTGTTACATACATTTTCTTTTGACAGAATTTTGTTTTGCCAAACATGACCTTAAACCTTAAAAGGCTTAGCCCAATCATGTGGATTGGGCTTCCTAGACTGGCCCAAAACCCGAAGGCTCGGTCCAATCACATGAAGTAGTCTTCTTAACCTAGCCCAAGCCCATAAACAAAACCCAAGATCAAAACAAAAGTTTTAAAGATCAAAACGGTGATTTTTGGCTAAACATCTCAAGAACATGAAGAACATAGCTAAGAATCCAAAAAAAACAAATTGAAGATAAAGAACAAAATGCATTAAATCAAAGGCATAGAAAGAGAGAACATGTCAAATTATAGTAAAATGACGTATTAAATGGGAAATACTATATCAAATATCTCTCAAATCAAGTCAAGTAGTTTAAATCTAAACCCAAGTGATTGGTACTTAAAAGTGCATTTTTATCAAGGTTTATATATCATCATTTTGCACTTGAAGTATCAATATCTCCTTAACTAAAGCATGTTTTATAATAGCATGTCTAATAATAAAAGATACCTTTAATTTATGGTAAATGTTCATCTTAAATGCAGGTCTATCACATAAATCAAATGATTGATTAATTAGTTTAACTACTGAAATTGAGAAGACAAAGAGAAGGCTAAGCTTATAAAAGAGATGTTGGTTCATTCCAAACTTGAACACCATTCGGTTATTAGATCATAACTGAAGCTGTGGAACTTGGATTTAGGTCTGGTTTATATGTATGGAAAACTAAGACATAGGTCTAAAACTTTCATGAAGAGTCCAAGATTCAAAATGACCGTTTTCAAGTTCAAATTATAGCAACAATAGAGAAGTCGGAATCTGTCCTGCAGCTCAGACATTTTCAGTGTTCAGCCCATATCTTGAGTTCTAGAAGTCCAAATGCACCGATTCTTGTTTTGTTGGAAAGCTGAGACAATTTTCCATTACTTTTATGGGACTATCTGCTCAAATTCTGATGTTAACAATGACGTTTTCTGAAGACATGAAGATAATGATTGTTACCAAGTCAAGGGGTGGTCACCCACTCAACAATTAGTCATCAAATCAATAGTTCTGAATTTTGGCCTATAAAAAGAAGCATTTGCCATGCATTTACGCATCTTGATTTTCATATTAAGATCATTTCCTTGCTTTCTTTCTTTGTAGTTTTAATTTTTCTAGTTTTATTTCATGTTATAATTTCATTAATCTCTTGTTTATGCCTTTCATTTTCTTTACTATACTTATATAATCATGTTCTCCTCTTGTTTATTTATGTTTCTCTTCTTTATTATGTTTAGCTAAGTTTATTATGTCAAAGTGAAAAGGTTTCACTAATGGTGTTAAAATAAGTATAATATAAAATCAATATGGACTTTAATGTTTGATACTAACATGTTTTGTATTTGTTATTTTATTCACTCTTAATACTTTGCTTGTTAAATGGTTAATCTAGATTTGTGTTGTATAACACTTAGTACAACAAATGTTTGGCACTTTCATAGCCAACCGTATGGTATAACTTACACATGTACTATGAAACGAACTTGATTGTTGTTAACATAAGTTAGCATCATGAATTCCTGACAATATTTAAAAGTTTGGTGTTACTTGAATAAGATAATTAATATGATCATGTTAATAATTTATAATGAGCTATTAATGACAAATCATCCTATTGGAATCTCCTTTGTGTGTGGTTTCTAGTTGAGTAATAAAAAGAGTTTATATTATACTTATTTGAAATACCATTAGTGGATCTTCTAACCTTGACAACTGTTGTTATCATTGTTTAATCTTCACATTAATATTACACCTCTAAATTCTCTTTAACTCATTATTATTATTATTATATAGTTAACCTCCCTGTGGTTTGACCACGGTCTTGCCGGGTTATTTATTATTTCGACACTCCTACACTTGGGAGAAGACATCAATCTTTTGATATGTCACCAAGTTTTCATAAAGGTTAAAAGATTGATTAATCCAAATCAGGCCTCTAAAGGACTAATTATAAACAAAGAACATTCATGTGTAGGTTTAACCACAAAACTTCAAAAATATATTTCTTCAACTTTAAACACTATTACATTGATTCTACCACTTGTTTTTAACCAACATTATTATGAGCATAGATTGATTAAACCTAGTATCTCACCAAAAACAACATATGATCACAATTTTAGTAAATCATTTATCATCAACATATGAAATCAAAATAGATATTGTGACTACCCTACACATCAAAATATACATCCCAAAACATGCATATTACTTCAACACATGATTAGACATATTAAAAACACATCCATTGTCCATTAAACTAACAACTAATCACAATAGATGAACAATAAACATTAAAGTACAAATTTAAAATGTATTAAGAAGGGTTGTGCTCATTAAGCTACACCATAGGGAAAGTAGTATACTTCTAGTGATAATGTTGCCTTTTTTTCTGGATAGTCGTGCTCCTTTTCTTCTTATTTCCTGCTTACTTTAAACCCTTTATTCTTCTATTCGTTTTCCTTTATTCTTTTCTCTTCTTTTTCTCATTTTTGCTTACTGTTTTTCTCTCTTTTTTCCTAGAATTTCTTTCTCGATCTTCCTCTTTCTATTTCCTCTCTTTAGAAAAATAATCTCTTTTATAGGTTGTAACAAAACCAAGAAGTTACAAAACCATTCATCATTTCCTTAGTGGTTTTCCAAATATATGTTGTTATGGAAGATTTCCTCCTTTTTTTCTCTTCTATAACCTTCCTTAAAAGTTATAGTATCTAGTTTTCTTTTATCCTTTTACTATGAACCTTATCAAGTGAAAATAACCTCAAAGTCTATTATTTTACAAGTGACTTTCTTACTTTAGTCAAGGCTAAATGGATAGGGTGGTACTTTGATGAATTAATCAAGGAATTTAAGATGCAAACATGCCATTAAAGGACCTAAAAGATGAAAAGATGATGCAGATGTATAACTAGGAATAAACCACACTTGATTTGGAGGTTCATAACTCCATACTCATTGATCAAAAGATTGGCTTTCAATCGGCTTAAATTTGTCAAAGCAAGGGAGGCTAACTAGGGATAAGATATTGGCAAGTTCTTCGAGACAAATAGTGTATAAGCATTTGATGCGGATAACTGATCTTTGTAGAGAAAGTGTTTCCCAATCGTTTGGCACAAACTAGAGCATCTAGGGTAGTTGAAGACGCACCGCATTCATTCACTTGAAAGTGGTTTGGCGAGTAGCCTTCTCGACTAAAAAAAAAACAATATGCCATCCCTTCTCTTTATTAAAACATAAATGACATGTTGCTTCGTCTAAATCCTAAAAATTAGGCTTTAATTAGGGGTTTGAGAATTTTCATTCTAGTCTTTGTATTTTAAATTTTGATATATGCATCCTTAGTTAGCCCAAAAACTTTTTAATCCATGCAATCGCATCCTTGGCAATGTTGATTGTAATCCTCGTATTCATGCAAATTATATAAATAGGTCCTTGGTTTTTAAATTGTGCAATTTGATCCTTAATTAACCATTAAATTTTTAATTTGTCTCAATTTGACCCCTAATTTAGTCAATTTCGGTCCTTAAATATACACCTCTTTTGCATCTTGATTCTCTATCTTGAATTTCTTTATATAAACCCCTAATTGGTCTTCAAACTTTCTTTTCCTTACAATTAAGCTCCTGAATTGACCAATTAACTTATCAAAATTCAAAATTAGTCCCCAAAACTTCCAATTCTTGTAATTTGACCTAAACTAAACTCATTAAAAATTCAACTAAATCCTTAAACTTAATTATTTCGCAAGTTTGTCCTAATCAATTTGGTGCCAAATCCTCATTGTTTCTTTAAATTAGGCCCTAGCCCTCCAGTGATGTAATTGAATTTCCAGCCTTTGTTATTGTCTATTTATATATATATATATATATATATATGAAAAAATATTTTTTTTTGTTTTTGGAGATTTTTTAATATTTTAAAATAAAGAAAAATATTTTTTACATAAAAGAATTTTAGGGGACCTAGAACTAGGTTGACACTATATGTTATAAGTTTATTTTAATTGTATTAGTATTTTACTTATTTAATAAGATTCCTTAAAATTATATCTAGATAACACATGGAGGAAGACATATTTCATACATTACATTCTCTCTAATACACTCTGTTAAACATGTTTAACATCTGCACTATCAAATTTCCCTAGATTACCTATTAGGTGGAACCATTCCAGTAGCGTTTGCAACAGGTTTATTCCATAGAGATCTGCTTACCAGATTGCTTTATGCTACAGGGGCAGGGCACCAAAAGACAAGCCGCTCTTAGATAAACTCCGGTGAGAGAATGATCTAGGTCATTTTGTCCTGTCCCCGGAGAAAAAGAAGAGAGGAATTATTGTTGTTTGTGGTTGGAAAAAATTCCAAAGCAATGCATTCATCAGATTGGCTTCATAAATGAGAATCGTCTCTGGGCGGGCATTCATTCAATTGATAATTCGATTCAAAATCACAAAACTTGCACGGGCTTGGGAAAAAAGTCCCGAAAATAAAAACTAGAATTGCGGGAATTTTGAATTATACATGCACAAGTAGATAATCACGATGTAGTCCTAACAAGCCAGTGTTTACAATGCTGCTGCATTCAGTGGTATTGCTTTCACACTTGTACAAAACTTTGTGGTTAGCAAAGTTGATGAAATGGAAGCTGGAGAAAGAAGAGCTTGCAAAGAGGAAGTTACGAACACCACAGATGAT
>Ga0325402_1002800_pt1 | contig 15470 bp, 7 predicted proteins | sample PopdelMetagenome_22_FD_207212 | JGI IMG/M metagenome (GOLD analysis project Ga0325402, IMG submission 207212) | Populus deltoides microbial communities from Bellville, Georgia, United States - Xylem-PdKOR-R3 | ecosystem: Host-associated > Plants > Phyllosphere > Stem > Wood/Secondary xylem... | reverse complement strand
TAGCATCACATGCTGCTTATGCCATGAATCTCTTCTATCAAACTTCTGATAAAAATCCTTTGAACTGTGATTTCTCACAATCAGCCACTCTCTCGTCCAACAACCCCAGTAAGTTCCCTCAGAATACTTTTACTTGCTGGTCTTGCTAATCCCTCTGCATTTTACTGCATTTACGCATAAACTACAGTCTCTGTAACGTTCCTTTATTCTTCTGTTCTACAGGTTATAATGCTTGCACTTACCCCAGTGGCAGTGGAAGCAACTGAATAGTAAGTCTTTTAGGGTGATGGCGCTTTATGGTTTGTGCTGTTCTTATCCCCACTTCAAGTGTAGAAGGCATTATCTTTTTTTAGTAAATTATGGGATATTATATATATGAGGTTGCGAAGAAATGTCCATACAGCATTTCATGCCAGGAACACCAATTCTCCATGTATTTGTGAAATTAGCCAGTTAAATTTCTCACAGCTGAGTAATTTTAGAGGTTATGGAGCAAGATAAATCTACACAGCCTTGTTGCAAAAGGTGAATAAAAATGCCATGTCTTCATTGCAAACCAAGGTTCGTCACCAAACCTAAAACATCAACCACTAAGCCGACAATCTGTTCACTAAATTTACCCACAAAGAAACATAAGTTTTCGAGAAAAGTCTTATGAGGCACGGGAAGCTCACACGCCAGTGGATCCAAACCCTCCAGCACCTCTCAAAGTTGCATCCAGATCCTCGACTTCCATAACATTAGGAGTCGCGATCTTCTCGATGATTAACTGCGCAATTCTATCGCCAACCTTAACCTCAAAATCAGCATCAGAATGATTAAACAAGACAACCCCAACTGGGCCTCTGTAGTCTGCGTCTATAACACCAGCACCCACGTCAATTGAGTGCTTCCATGTCAGTCCCGATCTGGGTGCTAAATCAACAAAACCCAGATCCAGAAACAAAATCAAACCGTATGTAAAACAAACATACATAACATTAAAAAAATACAGGGTGAGATTTACCAATGCGAGCATAAGTTCCTTCAGGTATTGCAATGCTCAAATCTGTAGGGATAAGGGCCTTTCCTCTAGCTGGTACCTTTGCCTTTGAGGCACTGCAAAACATTTTTTTAAAAAAAAAAACCATAAATTTGCTAATAATCCTGCGCTGACCTTGTGAAAAATGAAAGGACTGGAAAAGGGTTTTGCTATATACCTGGAGAGATCATAGCCAGCGGAAAGGGGAGAGGCTCTAGAGGGCAAAACAGCATTTTCAGAGAGTTTTTTCACTCTTAGGAGATATGACGGGATGTTATCATGTTGGAGCTTGGGGACTTTAGGAGAAGGCTCTTTGATATCAGGGCTGTGGTTTTGTAGATCTGCTTGAGGCATTTTGAGGACTTGAGAGTTTCTACGGTAACAAAAACGGGAGTTGAGAATACGGAAGGGGGCAGGGATTTGGTGATTAAGTAGAGAGAGGCTCGCCGATGGCGGGAATTTCCAATTGATGGCGCTAAATGTTCCCGCCATGATTTTGGGGCGCATTCTCGAAGCACCTCTGGGATTTTGACTCCGACTGCTCTGCTCTTCCAGATCTTCTTCTTGTTGTAAATGGGCCAATTGGTTTAGGTGGTAGTCTAGTTGCGAGTGGTGCCTGGAATTGATATCAGGGCTGTGGTTTTGTAGATCTTCTTCTTGTTGTAAATGGTCATATGGGCCTATGGACGGGTCTTATGGGCCATTGAAACGAGCCCATATTTTTGGTCGTTCGGGTTTTAATAGGCTGGTGCTCTGGTCCATGGAGTCTTGCAGATTTGGGCTTAATATTTGCCATGATGACCAGGTTAAAAAAAATGCAAGTGAATCATTAGACAAGTGATTATTATAAAACAAAATTTCAAGAAATGTAAAAGATGTTTAATATGTTTGTAAATTGAAAGGTTTGTTGAGCGTTTGTTTTTGGCGTTACAAATTTTTTTTAAAATTTATTTTACATTATTTTTTACTGGAAAAAACATTAAATTAATATATTGTTATTAATAATTAAAAAACTAAAAAATATTATTTTTTATATTTTTAATTAAAAAATATTTTAAAAAACATAATGTACTCACTTAATATTAGTCATGTTTGTTACTTCCTGTTACCAACATGACAATCCTCCTGGAGATTATTTATTTTATACTCCTAAAATACACACACACACACCCACACACTTACATGCAACAATAAAACCATCAGAATTCAAAGGAAGAGCTGCCATTATGACAAGTGCATATAGTCATATACACGATGGATTCAATTACCTGCAAAGTATATGATATCACATGCACAAAAGCTATATAATTAGTGGATACTACGGTAGAAAACGCAGTTTGATTTGTTACTAAATACCTTGTTGTATTTGTTGCACCTCAAACGTAAAAGCAGTTGCAAAACAAACACAACCTAAGAGTGTGGAGATTTTTTGGTGATGTTTTTAAACCCAAACAAATAGATAAATCTTGAAACTTCTCTACATGACTCCTAGTTTGGTGAGAGTTTCTAATTAAACTGAATAAAAGCTAATCCGATAAAAGCATGACTTAACTTATAAAAAAAATCAACATGGAAACTTTTTTTTAAGTATCGAGACAACAATATATTGAATGACCCTAGTTACCCCTTGACTCGGTTTATGGACCCAACCGGGTCTAATAACATTTTTTTTCAAAAATAATTTTTACTTAATAATATGATAAAAAATAGATGCTGATAATTTCAAATATCAATTCTAAAATAAACGTTTGTTCGAGACTATAATAACCCTATTCAGAAAAAAATCAAAGGATAAAATTGAAAAATAAAATAAAATAGTTTTTTCAATTAATGTTAATTAAAAGACCAAATTACCTCTAAGATTACAATTAAAAGACCAAATTATTTGCAATCTGGTCTTGCGTTGAAATATACTTGACTTAGATATCATGATTAACCACCTTCTCTTGATTAAATGATAGTCAATTTTAATGTGTTTTGTGCATGAATGAAAGACAGGATTAAAAGTTAATGCAATGGCACTAATGTTGTCGCACCATAAGTGCGGGGCAATAGACAACGTGATGTGTAAATCCTGAAGAAGCATACGAAGCCAATACAATTCAGCAGTTGTATGGGCATGCTTTTGTGTTCATTTTTTTGTGCTAGAGTGAGAGACAACTCAAGACTTTTTACTACTCCAGAAAATAAGATTAGGGTCAAGAAACACACCATAACTAGTAATATTGCGCCTGTCATCAAGATTGTCTGCCCAGTCGGAGTCACAACAAGCATTCAGTGTGATTTCTCTTAGAGCATAAAAAAAAGCCAAACTCGACAGTGCCTTTTAGATAGCGTAAGACACACTTCACAACCATTTATTATATATCACGAGAAGAGTGCATAAACTGGCTTAACTGGTTTATCAAATACGAAATATTTGGTCTTGTGATTATGAAATATTGAAAAGCACTTATTACAAGTTTTTATTTTTTTTCGATTTTGTAATTCAACATTGGATTGTTTTATAGTTGAACTTCATAGTTTTATTTTTTTTATTTACATTTTATTGGCATGAATAATTGTATAATTGAATAAAACATTAAATATGGGAAATAAAGTTGTTAAACACGACTGGTTACATAACTCGTGTTGCAAAGTCAAATATCTTAATTTTAGTTATCTTTATATTAAATATCGATTTAATTAATAGATGCACATATAAGCACATTGATTTATGATTGAGAATTTTTTTATCAAAAAATACGTTGGAAAAACTTGTGTATTCATTTGTTTTACTGGAAAAAAAGTATATAACCCATGATGAAGCGTGGATCAAATATCTAATCAAACCAAAAAGGATTCAAAACTAGGAGAAAAAAAATAGAACAACCAGCACTAAAAGATTATAGAAAACTCTAAAGTGTGTCGTGTTTTCCCTGTAGATAAAAACACTTTGTTGTACTATTCACACATTCACGTATTACCGTGGATATATTGTGCATTTTACTCTTCTTAATGTAATCATTTAACTTTTATTTTTTGTGATTTAACTCTAAATTAAATTCCAATTGCTCATGATTTATTAGGAAAAGACAATGTTGAAAGAAGAAGGACCTCTATGGAAAAGGCACCCGAAAATGGGTGATGTGTTTAGATTTTGCATAAAAAACACTCTTTGGTCCTTCATCTTTACAAATAATATAATTTAGGTCTCTTTAAAGGTTTCGATACAATTTTGATCCAAAACTTCATTTCCCTTATATCACAGTCCCTAGTTAGAGAAATGAGAGAGAGGGACTCGTCGGATTTAGATGTTAAAGAGAGAAAATCGTCGTTGACAATGATTCCAACCACTAAAATTATCTATCTTGGTACGAATGGGTTTCATTTGGTCACAGGGCCTCTATTTAGGTATTTTTAAACCTTAAAATTGCCTAAAAACTAGACCTAAGCTCAGGGATATTTTAAGTTTAGGGTTTTTATGTTGTTTTGTATGCCTATTCATAGGTTGATCAAGGAGTTTATGGTCTATTCCAAGTGTTTTGGGTTAAAAATAAATTAAAAAAGAGCTTACAGGCCAGAAAACCAAGAACCCTGATTTTCCAGCAACCTTAGCGGTTGAAATCTGGAGCATTCCATACATGGTTGTTAAAAATGTGTTTTAACTCGTAAAAACGTTCGATTTTACGAGTTAAAATACAAAAAACGTGTAGAATCGGGGTTAAAACTCGAAAACCAGTAAAATCGGGTTGACTCGGTCAAACTCGCATAAAAACGGGTTGACTCGTAAAAAACATAATGTTTTAACGAGTTAATCAAAACTTTTACTTTCACTACCATTTCACGGTTTCACCAAATGACAAATGCAGAGTAACCAGAGTTGCAGACAATTAGAAATGCAAAATTGCAAATGCTCTTTTGACTCGGCATCACTGCACCGCAGCACCAGTGAGGCAGTGACCACTCTCTTTCCAAATTCCAAGTCCCCATCTCCCACTCTCCCAGTCTCCCCGACTCCTTTTCCCTTTCCCCTTTCCTCTTTTCCCTTTCCCCAGCAATTTAAAAAATCATATTCCCCCGATCCGAAACGTTCTTGGCGAGACGAAGGTAAGAATTGATTCTCAATCCTAAGCTTTGTTTTTTCTGTCTAATGGTGGTGATTATAGACAAAAATTATCTAGGTATTCTGTGAATCTGTGTTTATCTTATGGGTATTCTACTATTACTTGGTTTGCTACTGGAGTGCTAGGTATTTTTTCGGAGGGGGAGTTGTGCTGCACTGCTCTGAATCTGTGTTTGATCTTGCTTGCTTTGGTGTTGCAGATTCTGCAATTTTGCATAGACAACGAAGCATTCCAGCCAGGATTGCACTCTTGGACTGCCTTACTTTATTTTCAGTACTGGGACACAAGAAAAGCCTGCTGCATTATTGTATAAACGTGGAAACTCCTCGTAAGTTCACTGCCAAGGCACTTCCATGGATCTGGTTTTCTTTTTCCACCACTAGCTTTTTTCCTGTTTATGTTTTTATCCAGTCAAGTTCATTGTTTTACTAGCTAGTAGGGCCTTGAAATATTATATTCTCATTGAAATTTGAGAGTCCAAGACGTGTTGATGAAATACATGCATCTGTTGATAAGCATGAAAATTTTCAAATGTGAATGCAAGAAAAGAGTGTGTGTGTGTGAGGTAGTTCATGTCAAATTTCTTATACAAGAGGGCTCTGTTTAATTTCTTGCTTGTTGTTTTTGTGTGTTGTAATTTCTTGTAACTAAGATTGCTGGTTTTCAATGTGTTAAGGTTTTTTATATTTTGCATTTAATTCTCAATGTGTATTACTGGATAGGTCAGTCTTGGATTGGAATGCCTTTTACAGTGCTTTTGTTGCCTTTTTATAAATTGTAAATCATTAGATTACATGTTGTCACTTGCCATACTTCTGTAGTTTAAATACTGGGAAACAAACATTTCAATTCCTTTGGAAATTGGCATTGTATTTGGTGGCAGCAGGGCAATTGATACTAAGAGCCTTGCCTGGCGTCTTTGTCTGGCTTCTTTGTCTTTGCTGAGACTTTGGCTTGTACAATTTTTACCTTGTTGAATACAGGTTGAATCTGGAATTGGTAAGTTCATGTTCTTGTCTTTTATGGCTAGAACAAAGTCAATGATTGACAACTTCTATTCTATGAGTTGGGCATTAATACTATTTATCGGGCTTGCATGTGCAATTACATATTGTATTCTTGTCCGATTATTTTAAGATGTTTTGATGTTTATTTTGCGATTTTATGATTTCAGTTAAAATATTTTACTTGGGATTTTACGATTTTTAGTTAAAAAATTTTACTTCCGATTTTACGATTCGAGTTTACGAGTCGAGTTTATATTGTATGTTTCGTGTCGTGTCAAAAAAGCGTTTTTGACAACCTTGATTCTATAAGATGAGTCATTTGTTTTATTTATTTATTCAAGAAAATTAGGGCAAATAACATGTCGTCCACCCCATTAGCTTAAAAAAAATAACATCCCCCATTAGGCATTTGGCTTGGCTTACCGGGCCTAATAACACCCAATTTTTTTTTTTTAGTTTTAATATTTTTGTTTTAAATCAATACCTTTTTCAAAAATGATTTTTTAATTTATATTTCAATTGACACCCCTTCTTTGTAATTTCTTTATGTGTGCTTATTTACCTTTTTTTTTTAAATGTGATTATTTTTTAATTATTTTATATGTATTTAATTTTTGAAGAGGTTATTATGATTCATCTATATTTTTTTTCATTTTATATATATGAACTTTATTTTTAAAAATAAAAAATACTTATTTTTGGATAGTATTTCTAATATGTGCAAATATACATAATATTTGTTTTTCTTTTATCTTATTTAATCAATTTTACGTGAGTGTTGGTTTCTATTATTATTTGATTTAGTAAAACATATTACATTTAACAAACTAATTAAACACAATAATCGTAAATGTCTTGTGTTGTGAAATTAAATATCTTAATTTATATTTGTCTCTTAATTTTTCCATATTTATTTTTAGTCATTATTAATGACTTTTTTCCTCCATTTATTTACACAAATGACTCTCGATTTATTTAATTAGACGTGTGTAGAAATGTTTTGATTTATATTTTTATTTTTTTATGTAAAAAAATGCATCGAAGAAGTCTACATGGTTAATTTTTTATTGATAAATAAAATATCTGACCAATGGCAGAGCACGACTCAAATAGTTAGTTAAAATACGTTTGATGTTTGATTACTAAGTGTTTGTCATTGTTGATTTTTTTAAACAAAATCTTTCAACAATAATAAAATAATTTAAAACAAATCAAATAAAAAAACAATAAGAATTATAGTCTTACCCATGGTTTTGAAACCCAACCCGGTGATCGACCTGGTCTAGTGATCGTGTCATGGGTTAGATGGGTTGACCCGGGTCAACCCAAAAAAAATAGCTTGACAAAACCCCCTTAGTTACCAATCAAATCGAAATTATCCATCTTCTTCTCTTCAATTTTGAAGATAACATATCGGTTCAAACAACAACAAATTTCTTCTTCTTTACCCCAAAAGATCAAATCTTTCACTAACAAAATTAAAAAAAGAGGATAAATTTTGCCAGACAACATCATTTGTTAACAAGAAAAGCAAAACCATGCATGCATCAACACAGACACTCAAAACAATCTCATTTTAACAAAAGAAAACAAACATTTGTAGAAATAAACAAAGACGAAGATAGAGCCCCATCCATTTGAGTCAGTTCATCAGTCTCCACGCTCTTCCTTAAAAAACTGTCTCTTTGAGTCTCCTTTAATCTCCTTTAAATTTCTAACCTCAACGGTCGATTTTATAGCACAGAAATCTCCACACATCAATGCCAGGAATTCAAAAAAGGGCCAAGAATAAAGAAAAGAGAGAGTGAAAGAAGGAGATTCAAACCTTTTTCGCAGAGAAACAACAGTAATCAAGAGTCAAGATGTCTTTTGCTCCTCTGCTCCTCAGCTTTTGTTTCGTTAATTAAAATTGATTTCATCTTTCGTTAATTAGATTTTGATTTGTCTCTAAGTTTGCTTCGTTTTTCTTCAACGTTTTGGCCTTTTAAAAAGGTCAAAACGACGTCGTTTAATGTTTGCTAATATATATAAAAAAAAGAGAGACCGGGTTTGACCGGTGGACCGGGTCCCGGGTCGACCGGTTTTAACCAGGCCAACTCCCAAGCAGGTTTTTACCTCCACCCGAACCGGTCCTAAGCCTGAGTCGACCCGTCGGGCTGGTCCGGGTTTTAAAACTGTGGTTTTACCCGAACTGGATGGATGTCGACCTAAACTGATTTGAATGGATATAAAATTTTTAGACTCAATTAGATTTGGGTAGAGTACAAACCAAGAACCCTGATTTTCCAACCGCCTTAGTGGCTGAAATATGAGGAATTCTAGAAGATGCAATGGTTGTTTTATTTATTTATTTATTCAAAATAATTAGGGCAGAAAACATGTCGCCCACCCTATCAGCTTAAAAAAACGATTATTTATCACAAGCCTGTTTTTTGTGTGTGCTTATTTAACTTTTTTTTAAGTTATTATTTTTTAATTATTTTATATGTATTAATTTTTAAAGTATTTATGTTCATCTAATTTTTTTTTTTCATTTATGCTCTAGGGAAAATCACACTGAATACCTGCTGTGACTCCGATTGGACAGACAATCTTGATGATAAAATACTACTAGTTGTGGTGTGTTTCTTGACCCGAGTAATAAGTAATAAAAAGTAGCTCACTCCAGCACAAAAGATGAATACAAAAGCATGGCTCATATAACTATTGAATTGTATTGGCTTCCTATGTTTCTTCAGGATTTTACACAAATCGTTGTATATTGCCCCGCACTTCTATGAAAAAATATGAAAAAAACAAGAAAGAAATCTCCTAATTTTACGGTTTGCCCACTCTTCCAGTGCTTACACTTGCTTTAACCTGGTGCCCCTTGCTCTGCATGTTGCCCTCCACGTTCTCGATTTCCGTTGCCCTTTTGCACAACTGGGGCACGTGGCTATTCTTTCATTGCTATATTGTCTGAATAAACTACCCGTGGCATAATGACAAGAATTCTGTCCTTTTCAGTTGCTGGCAATCTATGAACACGCAGTTGCCGTCCAAGGCTTCATATGGGGAATCAATTCTTCTGACCAGTGGGGAGTTGAGTTAGGATAGGTATGAATCACCTCAGGAACTGGTTGTTTGATCCTTACCAGAGAAACATATCCAATAATTATATTGTCGACTAATCTCTACTATATTGGTAAAGAGTAATATAAATTATATATATCTAAAAATTTTATATAAAAATTTAAGCTATTAGATCGAGATAGTTCCTTGACATTGTATCAGAACCTTGATAACCAAGCGGTCACAAGTTCAAATCTCACAATTTCCAATTATTTGATAAAAATTAAGCTCAAGGTAATGTGGGCATATACAAGTTTCAAGTTTAAAAGACTTTCACTTGAGGGAATGTGTTCAAGAATAATATAAATTATAGCTGGGAACCTCATCTAATAGCTTAATTAGTTATTGGATTGAGATTGTTATATAACACATATATTTTTATCCGTACTTCATAACGGGTCAATAAAAATTTTTATTTTAAAGATAAAAAAATATAAAGCGTGACTTTAAGTGTTTTTAGTCTAGCGACTGAGTTAGATCTAATAGTCTTGGGTTTGAGCAGTCTAGCTCTTTGGGTTTGTTGTCATATTAAAATAATACAAAAACATAAAAAAATATTTATGTGAAGTGAAGAAAAAAAATAAAATAAAAATTTAAATTTTTTGAAAAGCAAAAACAACATGCTTTAATAAGAAAATTCAACCCAACCTCAAATGAAAAAATATCATTATCCAACTTTTGTACGATATAAAAAAAGTCGCATCAATTTATTTTCTCTTTATAGCATGGAAAAAAATTAAACGAGAGAAAAGAAAAAAAATAAAATTGAAAATATCTTAATAGGAAAAAAAAATTAAAGGTAAAGAAATTAGTTGTCAGTGTATTGGGCGTTGCTCTGCTATGCCCTTTCATGGTGCTATTGTTAAAAATACTTTATTTGAAAATGATGATGGTACAAATACATTCCGTATATTTAATCCAACTCAAGCATTTTTACATTTCAATTTTTTTTTGGTTATTGACCCATTGTGGAGCGTGGGCCAATATAATAATTATTATATTATTATGTAATGGTTATTTTTAAAAAATAATTTTAAAAACAAATATATTGAGATAATATTTTTAATTTTTTAAATTTGATTTTTTATATCATCATATCAAAATAATACAAAAATATCAAGAAAAATATTAATTTGAAGTAAAAAAATATTTTTTAAATGCAAAAACAAACATGCTTTAATAAAGAAATTCAACCCAACCTGAAATGAAAAACAATTATTATCACCCAACTTTTGTATAATATAAAAAAGTCACATCAATTTATTTTCTCTTTACACCATGAAAAAAAAAACTCAATAAGAGAAAAGAAAAAAAATTAAAGAGGAAAAAAAATCAAATTAGAAATATCTTAAAAGAAAAAAAATAAAGGAAAATAAATTAGTTACTAGAGTATTGGATGCTGCTCTGCTATACCCTTTTCATGGTGTTACTGTTGAAAATACTTTATTTGAAGATGCTAATAATGCAAATATATTTTGTGCATTTAACTAACTCAAATATTTTTATATTTGAAAAAAACAATTGTTATTGTCCCGCTGCAAAGCGCGGGCCAATACGGTAGTTATTATATTATTACATAAAGGTTATTTTTAAAAATTTTAAAATTAAATATATTGAGATAATATTTTTTATTTTTAAATTTGAATTTTTATTTCATCACATCAAAATAATATAAAAATATTAATTTAAAGTAAAGAAAAAAATTAAAAAAAATAATTTTTTTAAAGCATTTTTGAAATGCAAAAACAAACATGCTTTAATAAGGAAATTCAACCTAACTTGAAACGAAAAACAATTATCATCACCCAACTTTTCTATAATATAAAAAAATCACATCAATTTATTTCATCTTTACAATATGAAAAGAAACCCAATAATACAAAAGAAAAAAAACTAAAGAGGAAAAAATCAAATTGGAAATATCTTAAAAGGAAAAAAAATAAAGGGTAAGAAATTAGTTGTTGGTGTATTGGGTGTTGCTCTGCTATACCCTTTTCATGGTGCTACTATTGAAAATACTTTATTTGAAGATGGTGATAATGCAAATATATTTTGTGCATTTAACCCACCTCAAACATTTTTACAATTGAAAAAACAAATTGTTATTGACTTGTTGCGGAGCGCAGGCCAATATGCTAGTTATTATATTATTACGAAATTGTTATTTTTCAAAATATTTTTTTTTAAAAAAATATATTGAAATAATATTTTTTATTTTTTTAAATTGATTTTTTATATCATCACATCAAAATAATAAAAAAAAATAAAAAAAATATTAATTTGAAGTAAAAAAATAGAAATAATTTTTTTAAAGCATTTTTTAAATGCAAAAATAAACATGTTTTAATAAGATAATTCAACCCAACCTGATATAAAAAACAATTATCATCACTCAACTTTTGTACAATATAAAAAAAGTCACACCAATTTATTTATCTTTACAGTATGAAAAAAAAATCAATAAGAGAAAAAAAATCAAAGAGGAAAAAAAATCAAATTAAAAACATCTTAAAAGGAAAAGAAATTAAAGGAAAAGAAATTAGTTGTCGGTGTATTGGGTGCTGCTCTTCTATGCATTATTCATGGTTCTATTATAGAAAATACTTTATTTGAAGATAGTGATGATGTAAATACATTTAGTGCTTTTAACCCAATTCAAACATTTTTGCATTTGAAAAAAAATGTTATTGACCTGTTGCGGAGCGCGAGTCAATATGCTAGTTATTATATTATTATGTAATGATTATTTGTCAATATATATTTTTAAAAAAATATATTGAGATAATATTTTTTTTATTTTTTAACATTATTTTTTATATCATCACATCAAAATAATACGCAAACATCGTTTTCCTCGCTTTGTTTGTTATTAGAAATCTTTTTTTCTTAGGTAGTCGGATCCTGATAATTAGAATGAGTAAAGTTGGCAGCAGGGCCCAACTCTCTTGGTTCCTGCTGAGCAACAGAGCCTAACACTAAGAGAAAAAAAAAAATTCAATCAATCAAACCTCAAATGAAAAAAAATTATTTCACCCAACTTTTATACAATGCAATATAACCAAGTCCAATTATTTGTTTTTTCTTCACCGTATGAAAAAAAATAATAAGAGAAAAAGAAAAAAATCGACGAAGGCAAAGAACTAAAATTTGATATATTAGGGTCGGGCTCAAAGCCACACCCAATAACATTAGGTGTTGCTACCAAGCCAAACTCAACATCTGTTGGAAGCGATTTGGGTGTGACTACAAGCCAAATCCAATAACTTTTGGCACAGAATACACAAAAAAATAATACATCATAGGAACATTTTTTTATTAAAAAATAGAAAAGACAGCGCCCTCTTACGTTACAGTATGGTTCATGATGCAAATATTCTATATTTATACTGTGGTTCATGGTACAAATATTTTATATCTATAATTATATAGTGTGGTTCACAGTATATTAAGAGTAAATATACAATGTTTTCCAGCGCATTTTAAAATATAGTATAATGTTTCCTTTCCTGTTCTTACTTTTGCAATTTACCTTTCAGTGTTTCTTAGTCATAATATGTCTTTTATTTTGTTGATGTAATCTCAAGTTATAAAGCAAATTCACGCATCTTGTTTTTTTTTGTTTTATATAGATGATTTTTATGTTTTTAAATAAAAAATATTTATTTTTAAATAATAATCCTAATATGTATGGTTTTATATATATATTTTTTTATAACGTGAGTTTATTCAATCAATTTTATTTATATTTTTATTTATATTATCTATTGTTAATTTAAATATACAAGTTCATTTAATACAATCAGATAAATATTTTATTTTATATAATTAAAATATTATTGGTTAAAATCATGCTAAAAAATAATTGTAAATTTCAGATAAATGGTTTAACAATTTATCATTAAATGAACAACTTTTGTTTATTAATTTAAAAGTGTATAAATTTATTTATTTTAATCTAAGGATTTTATACTTTTTTGTGATAAGTTTCAGGAATTTTAAATAAGGTCCATATAACCATTGAGATGGAGGCCAACTAATTTTAAAATTAAAAAATTATTGATTGTTTCTTTAATTCTTAGATCTGAAGTTATTATTAAGTTTTTTCATTTGTAATGATTTGTGTTCCTATTTATGAGATTATTTTGTTTCTTTAGATTCTTTTTTTTATGCTTTTTTAAATTAATTTATATTACTCTTGATTTAATATATCTCCTCAATTAAAAGTTTTTTGGACTGGAAAGAAATCTACACTACCTTGTGTTATTAATTAAAAATGAGGATGGTAATGGTGAGATTTGAATTCGTAATTGTTTGATAATCAAAATTCTGATATCATATAAAGAACCTTATAAATCTAAAAGTTTAAACTATTAAGTGATTTCTCAAAATATAATTTATATTGTTTTTTAATACACTATTACAAAGTAAAAGTCATTTGAGTTTAAAACTTGTATTGATTCACACTATCTTATGCTTAATTTATATTAATTAGATTGAAAGTAGTGAGATTTAAACTTGTAATTATTTAATTTTTTTAGACTTTAAATGTTCACATGTTAACATTATATTTTAATTAAAAAAAATAAAAATAACAAAATTCAAATCTTATAATCATTTAATTATAAAATTTTAATATTATATCAAAAAAAAATTTTACCTTTTGAAAAAAATTAAAGTTACAAACGGTACAAAGGATGGATAACCGTTTAAGGGCTTTAATTTTAGCACGGCAACAATTCTAACAAAATAATACGTGGGAATATTATTAGTATTTAACTGAGACCGTAGAAATATATTACTTTAGGAATAACCTGCTGACAAAAAAATTCATCGCAGCCAAATAGCAACTCTGTGAACAATTATAGGAAAGTCGCAGTAATTTAAATATTATTTATTTATTGGAAAGTAGTTTTTTTAAAAAGTAAATTTTAAGAAAGTATTTTTTGATGTTTGATAGTGTAACGAAAAATAAATTGGAAAACACTTTATAGTGTTTGGTTATGTCATGGAAAATGATCTGAAAAATAACTTATTAATGTTTTATTTTTTTCAAGTTTATTAAAATAATGAGTAACAAATCTTACAAATTAAAAAGTTGAATGAAAATGAAATTGAAAAAAATATAATTTCATAAATTATCTCAAATAAAATAAATAAATAATAAAAATAATAGAGATCAAAGCTAAAAAATTAAAAAAAATAAAAGATGAAGAAATTAAAATAATAATAATAAACATTTCATAAATTATTTCAAATAATTTAAGTAACAATCAAAAGAATGAGCACCAAATTTGATAAATAAAAAATTTTAATAAAAAAATGATAAGGAAAAAGCAAATAACAATTATAAAAATAAAAACCAAAATTACTATAAAAATTAAATTTTAAGAGATGAAATTGAAAAATAAATATTCAAAACAAATTATATATAACAATCAAAAGTTTGAGGATCAAATTTGATATAATCAGTAAATAATGACATTTCTAAAATTTTCACAATTTCCGATAAGTCTTTTCCACCCAAATTTCCCAGGAAAACACTTTCCTGAAAACCAAGCCAAATTTTCCTTTGACTGGAAAGTGTTTTCTGTTGACTAATTTTTATAATGACAAACAAATACATGAACGTTTGGAAAATGATTTTCCGAAAACCATTTTCCAGAAAACAAACACAACAACAAAAAAAAGAAAATATTTTCTTAGAAACTAAACTAAATTTTTCTTTGACTGGAAATTATTTTCTGCTGACTGGGAAGTATTTTTTGTTAACCAAAAAGTTTTTTATTAATCAACTTTTCTAATAACAAACAAGCACGAAAAATTTAAAAATAATTTTTTAAAAACTAATTTTCAAAAAAAACAAACATATCCTTAAACTTAGCCCCATGCAATGCCACTGAAGTTAGTTTTACTTTGTAGGGAAGTTCCGATGTTCCAGCAAATCCTCCAACTCATATAGCTCGGATATAACTTTGTACACTTTGCAGCTTTGTAAGACAACTTCCTGGAATCTTAAGAGATGGCATATTTTCTGAAATTTTCCTTAAGTTAATCTCCTCCTTTCCAACACAACAAGGCTATAACGAATACCTGCAGTCAGACTTGCAGGTTCTCGCATGACTGTCGAGGCTATCATTCTATCGAACCAAAGGCCCCTTCTGGTATTGCTTCTCAACGTCCTTTTTATTTAGAAAAGCAATGCCAAAGAGGCTCTACGCTGTAGAA
>Ga0325402_1002799_pt1 | contig 15476 bp, 8 predicted proteins | sample PopdelMetagenome_22_FD_207212 | JGI IMG/M metagenome (GOLD analysis project Ga0325402, IMG submission 207212) | Populus deltoides microbial communities from Bellville, Georgia, United States - Xylem-PdKOR-R3 | ecosystem: Host-associated > Plants > Phyllosphere > Stem > Wood/Secondary xylem... | reverse complement strand
CCATCGGGCTCGGCTCACGTCCAAGAGACGCAGCCTATAATGAAAAAAGATATATTAATAACAACTTAATTTAAGGATATATTTCATTTAAATTAATCTTACCATCCGTTTCGCATGTGCAGCAAACAGTATGGAGTCGCCAGTTGATTAGTACTTAAAAGTGCATTTTTATCAAGGTTTTATATTATCATTTTGCACTTGAAGTATCAATAACTCCTTAACTAAAGCATGTTTTATAATAACATATCTAATAATATAAGATACCTTTAATTTATGGTAAGTGTTCATCTTAAATACAGGCCTATCACATAAATGAAAGAATTGATTGATGAGTTGAAGTACTGAAATTGAAAGGACAAAGAGATGGCCAAACTTAGAAAAGTGACGTTGGTGCAGTCCAAACTGGAACATTGTTCGGTAATCGGGTCATAACTGGAGCTGTAGATCTCGGATTTAGGTCTACTTTATATGGATGAAAAGGTAAGACATAGGCCTACAACTTTCATGAGGAGCCCAAGATTTAACAAGGCCTTTTTCAAGTCCCAATTATAGCAACAACAAAGATGTCCGAATATGTCCTACAGCCCAAATATTGTTCAGTGTTCAGCCCATATCTCGAGTTATAGAAATCCAAATGATCTCAAATTTGTATGCTAGAAAGATGAGATAATTTCCTAGAACTTTCATGATTGAAGTCTGTTCAAATTATGACGTTATCAATGATGTTTTTGGCAGACAAGAAGATAAGAATTGTCATCAAGTCAAGATGTGGCCACCCATTCATCAATTAGTCAACAAATCAATAGTTCTGAATTTTGGCCTATAAAAGGAGGCATTTGCCATGTATTTAGGCATCTTGGTGTTTAGATCAAGATCATGCTCTTACTCTCTCTCTTTTGTAATACTTAAGTTTTGTTTATATTAATCTCTTATTTATGCCTTTCATTTTCTTTTCTTTATTAGTTAACTTCTTTCTCATTTATGTTCTCATCTTGTTTATTTATGTTTCTTTCTTTCATTATGTCTAGCTAGGTTAATTATGTCAAGGTGAAAAGGGTACACTAATGGTGTAAGAATAAGTATAATATAAATTTAACATGGACCTTAATGTTGGATACTAACATGCTTTATATTTGCTATCTTGTTCACTTTTACTACTTTGCTTGTTAAATGGTTAATCTAATTCGACAGGACAGACAGCCCTTAGGGAGTCAGAAATCATCAACGAGCTGCTGTCACTAATGACGCGTGGATTCGATAGCACACACAAGCTCTACAAAGTAATAAATCATCAACGAACGTCTACCACGAGTGATGCGTGGATTTGACAGCCCACACAGCCCCCTAGGGACTCTGAAATGACCAACGAACTGCTGTCACAGGTGACGCGTGGATTCGACAGCCCACACAGCCCCCTAGGGACTCAGAAATGACCAACGAACTGCTGTCATGGGTGACCCATGGATGAGACAGCACAGACAGCCACTAAGGAGTCAGAAATCATCAACGAACTGCTGTCACGGGTGACACGTGGTTTCGAGAGCCCACACGGCCCCTACTGAGTCAGAAATGACCAACGAACTGCTGTCACGGGTAACGCGTGGATTTGACAGCCCACACCGCCCCCTAGGGACTCGGAAATGACCAACGAACTGCCATCACGGGTGACGCGTGGATTCGACAGCCCACACAGCCCCCTAGGGACTCAGAAATGACCAACGAACTGCTGTCACTGGTGACGCGTGGATTCGACAGCACACACAGGCTATACGGAGTAATAAATCATCAACGAACTGCTGTCTCGAGTGACGCGTGGATTCAACAGCCCACACAGCCACCTAGGGACACAGAAATGACCAACGAACTGTTGTCACGGGTGACGCGAGGATTCGACAGCCCACACAGCCCCTAGGGACTCAGAAATGACCAACGAACTGCTGTCACGGGTGACCCGTGGATGAGACAACACAGATAGCCCCTAAGGAGTCAGAAATGACCATAGAACTGCTGTCACGGGTGACGCGTGGATTCGACTGCCCACATGGCCCCTACGGAGTCAGAAATGACCAAAGAACTGCTGTCACGGGTGACGCGTGGATTCGACAGCCCACACGTCCCCCTAGGGACTCGGAAATGACTAACGAACTGCCATCACGGGTGACGTGTGGATTCGACAGCGCACACAAGCTCTACTGTGTAATAAATTATCAACGAACTGATGTCACGGGTGACGCGTGGATTAGACGGCACAGACAGCCCTTAGGGAGTCAGAAATCATCAACGAGCTGCTGTTACTAATGACGCGTGGATTCGACACCCCACAGAGCCCACTAGGGACTCTGAAATGACCAACGAACTGCCATCACGGGTAACGTGTGGATTCGACAGCACTCACAGGCTCTACGGAGTAATAAATCATCAACGAACTGCTGTCACAGGTGACGCGTGGATACGACAGCTCACACAGCCCCCTAGGGACTCCGAAATGACCAACGAACTGCTGTCACGGGTGACCGTGGATTCAATAGCCCACACAGCCCCCTAGGGACTCAGAAATGACCAACGACCTGCTGTCACGGGTGACCCGTGGATGAGACGACACAGACAGCCCCTACGGAGTCAGAAATCATCAACAAGCTGCTGTTACGGGTGACGCCTGGATTCGACAGCCTAGACAGCCCTTAGAGAGTAATAAATCATCAACGAACTGCTGTCACAGGTGACGCATGGATACGACAGCTCACATAGCCCCCTAGGGACTCCTAAATGACCAACGAACTGTTGTCACGGGTGACCGTGGATTCAATAGCCCACACAGCCCCCTAGGGACTCAGAAATGACCAACGACCTGCTGTCACGGGTGACTCGTGGATGAGACGGCACAGACAGCCCCTACGGAGTCAGAAATCATCAACGAGCTGCTGTCACGGGTGACGCCTGGATTCGACAGCCCACACAGCCCCTTAGGGACTCGGAAATGACCAACGAACTGCCGTCACGGGTGACGCGTGGATTCAACAGCCTAGACAGCCCTTAGAGAGTAATAAATCATCAACGAACTGCTGTCACAGGTGACGCGTGGATACGACAGCTCACACAGCCCCCTAGGGACTCCGAAATGACCAACGAACTGCTGTCATGGGTGACCGTGGATTCAATAGCCCACACAGCCCCCTAGGGACTCAGAAATAACCAACGACCTGCTGTCACGGGTGACCCGTGGATGAGACGGCACAAACAGCCCCTACGGAGTCAGAAATCATCAACGAGCTGTTGTCACGGGTGACGCCTGGATTCGACAGCCCACACAGTCCCCTAGGGACTCGGAAATGACCAACGAACTGCCGTCACAGGTGACGCGTGGATTCGACAGCCTAGATAGCCCTTAGAGAGTCAGAAATCATCAACGAACTGCTGTCACGGGTGACGCGTGGATTCGACAGCACATACAGGCTCTACAGAGTAATAAATCATCAACGAACTGCTGTCACGGGTGACGCCTGGATTCGACAGCGCACACAACCACCTAGGGACTCAGAAATGACAAACGAACTGCTGTCATGGGTGACGCGAGGATTCGACAGCCCACACAGCCCACTAGGGACTCAGAAATGACCAACGAACTGCTGTCACGGGTGACCCGTGGATGAGACAGCATAGACAGCCTCTAAGGAGTCAGAAATGACCATAGAACTGCTGTCACGGGTGACGCGTGGTTTCGACAGCCCACACGGCCCCTACGGAGTTAGAAATGACCAACGAACTGCTGTCACGGGTGACGCGTGGATACGACAGCCCACACAAGTCCCTAGGGACTCAGAAATGACCAACGAATTGCTGTCACGGGTGACGCGTGGATTAGACAGCCCACACAAGTCCATGGAGTCATAAATCGTCAACGAACTTCTGTCACAGGTGACACGTGGATTCGACAGCCGAGACAGCCCTTAGAGAGTCAAAAATCATCAATGAACTGCTGTCACGGGTAACGCATGGTTTCGACATCCCACACGGCCCCTACGGAGTCAGAAATGACCAACGAACTGCTGTCACGACTGACGCGTGGATTCGACAGCCCACACATGCTCTACGGAGTAATAAATCATCAACGAGCTGCTGTCATGGGTGACGCCTGGATTCGACAGCCCACACAGCCCACTAAGGACTCGGAAATGACCAACGAACTGCCGTCACGGGTGACGCATGGATTCGACAGCCTAGACAGCCCTTAGAGAGTCAGAAATCATCAACGAACTGCTATCCCGAGTGACGCGTGGATTCGACAGCACACACAGGCTCTACAGAGTAATAAATAATCAACGAACTGCTGTCACAGGTGACGCCTGGATTCGAAACCCACACAGCCCCCTAGGGACTCTAAAATGACCAACGAACTGCTGTCACGGGTGACGCGTGGATTTGACAGCCCACACAGCCCTTAGGGACTCAGAAATGACCAACAAACTGCTGTCACGGGTGACCCGTGGATAAGACAGCACAGACAGCCCCTAAGGAGTCAGAAATGACCATAGAACTGCTGTCACGGGTGACGCGTGGTTTCGACAGCCCACACGGCCCCTACGGAGTCAGAAATGACCAATGAACTGCTGTCACGGGTGACGCGTGGATTCGACAGCCCACACCGCCTCCTAGGGACTCAGAAATGACCAACGAACTTCTATCACGGGTGACACGTGGATTAGAAAGCCCACACAAGTCCATGGAGTCATAAATCGTCAACGAACTTCTGTCACGGGTGACACGTGGATTCGACAACCGAGACAACCCTTAGAGAGTCAGAAATCATCAACGAATTGCTGTCACGGGTAACGCGTGGTTTCCATAGCCCACACAGCCCCTACAGAGTCAAAAATGAGCAACAAATTGCTGTCACGGGTGACGCGTGGATTCTACAGCCCACACCGCCCCCTAGGGACTCCGAAATGACCACCGAACTGCTGTCACGGGTGACCCATGGATTCAACAGCCCACACAGCCCCTAGGGACTCGGAAATCTTCAACGAGCTACTGTCACTAACGACGCGTGGATTCGACACCCATAGAGCCCACCAGGGACTCGGAAATGACCAACAAACTACCGTCACGAGTGACGCGTGGATTCGACAGCCTAGACAGCCTTTAGAGAGTCATAAATCATCAACGAACTGCTCTCACGGGTGACCCGTGGATTAGACAGCACAAACAGCCCCTAAGGAGTCAGAAATCATCAACGAACTGCTGTCACGGGTGACGGTGGATTCGACAGCCCACACAGCCCCCTAGGGACTCAGAAATGACCAACGAACTGCTGTCGGGAGTGACTCGTGTATTAGACAGCACAGACAGCCTCTAAGGAGTAAGAAATCATCAACGAATTGCTGTCACGGGTGACACGTGGATTCGACAGCCCACACAGCCCCCTAGGGAGTCACAAATAATCAACGAACTGCTGTCACGATTGACGCGTGCATTCGACAGCACACATAGGCTCTACGGAGTAATAAATCATCAACGAACTGCTGTCACGGGTGACGCGTGCATTCGACAGCCCACACAGCCCCCTAAGGACTCAGAAATGACCAACGAACTGCTGTCACGGGTGACGCGAGGATTCGACAGCCCACACAGCCAACTAGGGACTCAGAAATGAGCAACGAACTGCCGTCACGGGTGACCCGTGGATGAGACAGCACAGACAGCCCCTAAGAAGTCAGAAATGACCATAGAACTGCTGTCACGGGTAACGCGTGGTTTCGACAGCCCACACGGCCCCTACGGAGTTTCAAATGACCAACGAACTGCTGTCACGGGTGACGCGTGGATTCGACAGCCCACACAGCCCCCTAGGGAGTCACAAATCATCAACGAACTACTGTCACTGGTGACGCGTGCATTCGACAGCCCACACAGCCCTCTAGGGAATCAGAAATGACCAACGAACTGCTGTCACTGGTGATGCGTGCATTCGACAGCCCACACAGCCCTCTAGGGAATCAGAAATGACCAACGAACTGCTGTCACGGGTGACGCGTGGATTCGACAGCCCACACAGCCCCTATGGACTCAGAAATGACGAACGAACTGCTGTCACGGGTGACGCGTGGTTTCGACAGCCTAGACAACCCTTAAAGAGTCAGAAATCATCAACGAACTGCTGTAAGGGGTGACGAGTGGATTCGACAGCACACACAGGCTCTACGGAGTAATAAATCATCAACAAACTGCTGTCGCGGGTGACGAGTGGATTCGACAGCCCACCCAGCCCCCTACGAACTCAGAAATGACCAACGAATTGCTATCACGGGTGACCCGGGATGAGAGAGCATAGACAGCCCCTAGGGAGTCAGAAATCATCAACGAACAGCTGTCACGGGTGACGCGTGGATTCGACAGCACACAAAGCCCCCTAGGGACTCATAAATGACCAACAAACTGCTGTCACGGGTGACGCGTGGATTCGACAGCCCACACAGCCCCCTAGGCACTCAGAAATGACCAACGAACTGCTCTCATAGGTGACCCGTGGATGAGACACACAGACAGCCCCTAGGGAGTCAGAAATCATCAACGAACTGCTGTCATGGGTGACGCGTGGATTCGACAGCCCACAAAGCCCCCTAGGGAGTCAAAAATTATCAACGAACTGCTGTCACTAGTGACGCGTGGATTCGACACCGCACAGAGCCCACTAGGGACTCAGAAATGACCAACGAATTGCAGTCATGGGTGACGCGTGGATTCGACAGCTCACACAGCTCCTAGGGAATCATAAACGACGAAAGAACTGCTGTCACGGGTGACGCGTGGATTCGACAGCCTAGATAGCCCATAGAGTCAGAAATCATCAATGAACTGTTGTAAGGGGTGACGAGTGGATTCGACATCACACACAGGCTCTACGGAGAAATAAATCATCAACGAATTGTTGTCACGAGTGACACGTGGATTGGACAACCCACACAGTCCCGTAGGGACTCAGAAATGACCAACGAACTGTTGTCACAGGTGTCGCATGGTTCGACAACCAACACAGCCACCTAGTGACTCACAAATGACCAATGAATTGCTGTCACAGGTGACCTGTGGATGAGACAGCACAGCAGCCTCTAGGGAGTCAAAAATCAGCAACGAATTGCTGCCACGGGTGACGCGTGGATTCGACAGCCCACACAGCCCGTACGGAGTTAGAAATCATCAACGAACTGCTGTCACAGGTGACACGTTAATTCAACTGCTAAGACAGCCCCTAGATAGTCAGAAATCATCAACGAACTGCTGTCACGAGTGACCCATGGATTAGACAGCACAGATAGCCCTAGGGAGTCAGTAATCATCAACGAACTGCTGTCACGGGTAACGCGTGGATTAGACAACCCGCACAGTTCCATGGAGTCATAAATCATTAACGAACTTCTATCACGGGTGACGCGTGGATTCGACAGCCCACACAACCCCCTAGGGAGTCAGAAATGACCAACGAACTGCTGTCACGGGTGGCTCGTGGATTAGACAGCCCACACAGGTCCATGGAGTCATAAATCATCAACGAACTTCTGTCACGGGTGACGCATGGATTCGACAGCCCAGACAGCCCCTAGCGAGTCAGAAATCATCAATGAACTTCTGTCACGGGTGACAGGTGGATTAGACAGCCCCTAGGGAGTAAGAAATCATCAACGAACTGCTGTCACGGGTGACGCGTGGATTAGACAGCCCACACAGGTCCTAGGGAGTCATAAATCATCAATGAACTGCTGTCACGAGTGACTTGTGGACTATACAGCACAGACAGCCCCTAGGGAGTCAGAAATCGTAAACGAACTGCTGTCACGGGTGATGCGTGGATTCGACAGCACACACAGCCCCCTAGGGTGTTAAAAATCATCAACGAACTCCTGTCACTACTGACGCGTGGATTCGACACCCCACAGAGCCCATTAGGGACTCCGAAATGACCAACGAACTGCTGTCACGGGTGACGCGTGGATTAGAAAGCCCACACAGGTCCATGGAGTCATAAATCGTCACCGAACTTCTGTCACGGGTGACGCGTGGATTCGACAGAGGTCCTAGGGAGTCATAAATCATCAACGAACTGTTGTCACGGGTGACGCGTGGATTTGACAGCCCACACAGGTCCTAGGGAGTCATAAATCATCAATGAACTACTGTCACGAGTGACCCGTGGATTACACAGCACAGACAGCCCCTAGGCAGTCAGAAATCATCAACGAACTGCTGTCACTAGTGACGCATGGATTTGACACCCCACAAAGCCCTCTAGGAACTTAGAAATGACCAAGGAACAACTGTCATGGGCGACACGTGGATTAGACAACCCACACAGGTCCATGGAGTCATAAATCATCAACGAACTTCTGTCATGGGTGACGGGTGGATTTTACAACCCCTAGAGAGTAAGAAATCATCAACGAACTGCTGTCACGGGTGACGCGTGGATTTGACAGCTCACACAGGTCCCAGGGAGTCAAAAATCATCAACGAACTGCTGTCACGAGTGACGCGTGGATTCGACAGCCCACACAGCCCCTTAGGGTGTCAAAAATCATCAACGAACTACTGTCACTAGTGACGCGTGGATTCGACACCCCACAGAGCCCACTAGGGACTCAGAAATGACCAACGAATTGTTGTCAAGGGTGACGCGTGGATTAGAAAGGCCATACAGGTCCATGGACTCATAAATCGTCAACGAACTTCTGTCACAGGTGACGCGTGGATTCGACAGAGGTCCTAGGGAGTCATATATCATCAACGAATTGCTGTCACGGGTGACCCGTGGATTAGACAGCACGGACAGCCCCTAGGGAGTCAGAAGTCATCAACGAGTGACGCATGGATTCGACAGCCCACACAGCCCCCTAGGGAGTCACAAATAAACAACAAACTGCTGTAACTAGTGACACGTGGATTCGACACCCCACAGAGCCCACTAGGGACTCAGAAATGACCAACGAACTGCTGTCACGGGTGACGCGTGGATTAGAAAGCCCACACAGGTCCATGGAGTCATAAATCGTCAATGAACTTCTGTCACGGGTGATGCGTGGATTCAAAAGAGGTCCTAGGGAGTCATAAATCATCAACGAATTGTTGTCACGGGTGACCCGTGGATTAGACAGCACAGACAGCCCCTAAGGAGTCAGAAATCATCAACGAGTGACACGTGGATTCGACAGCCCACATAGCCCCCTAGGGAGTCACAAATAAACAACGAACTACTGTCACTAGTGACGCGTGGATTCGACACCCCACAGAGCCCTCTAAGGACTCAGAAATGACCAATGAACTGCTGTCACGGGTGACGCATGGATTCGACAGAGGTCATAGGGAGTCATAAATCATCAACGAATTGCTGTCATGGGTGACCCGTGGATTAGACAGCACAGACAGCCCCTAGGGAGTCAGAAATCATCAACGAACTACTATCACGGGTGACGCGTGGATTCGACAGCCCACACAGCCCCCTAGGGAGTCACAAATAAACAACGAACTGCTGTCACTAGTGACGCGTGGATTGGACACCCCATAGAGCCCACTAGGGACTCAGAAATGACCAACAAACTGCTGTCACGGGTGACCCGTGGATGAGACACAAAGACAGCCCCTAGGGAGTCAGAAATCATCAACGAACTGCTGTCACGGGTGACGCGTGCTTTCGACAGCCCACACAGCCCTACGGAGTCAGAAATCATCAACGAACTACTATCACTAGTGACGCGTGGATTCAACAGCCTAGACAGCCCCTAGATAGTCAGAAATCTTCCGATGATATGATGAGTAAAACTGGTTCTGAAACTAAACTCTAAATTCAGTCTATGTCCAAGACCCCGCAGGCCTCCTAGATCGCACTGTATCCCACCATGATCGTGCCCTATCTGATAGTAAGTGAGTGGCACAATGTACTCGTAATTCCTTTGTCACCCGAATCTGTTCCATAATGTCCTCTACTGAACGTAACCATCTACCTGCTATCTCAGCATCAGGCTCTCCTAAAAATGAGTCACATCCCAACTCTCGCATACTCTTCACTACCCGAACTAGTGTAACCACATTATCCACTGGTGTAGGGGCAACTTGCGATATCTGTGTTGCTGGTGCCACTAGAGGTGTCGGTACTGGTAATTGAGGCATCGTCTCTATTACAGCTCTCACGATCTGGGCTATAAACATCGGATCAGCATATGGTGCAGGGGTTGTCGCTGGCACTGCTGTTGTTGGAGGAGGCACCTCTCTTAGATGAGGTGCTACAGCTATGTGAGAGGCTGAATCCTCCAAAGAATCCTCTCTCTCGCTATGCTCGAACCCGGGATCTTGACCCAGTTCCCATGCTGGAGAGTGATCTGCCATCTCACCTTGTCTTATGTGTACTACCCTAAACCAATTTGATACTTATCAGATTCCAATTCAATTCCTGAACCCAGACCAGGGCTCTGATACCAAATGTAACAACCCCAACATTTGTATTCAAAACAAATGAGCAAGGACATAATAATTCAATTGAGATTAGGGAAATTTTTTTTTCTTCTATATAATCAATAAAAATTCGGCAGAGTTTCCTCTATATTTTTAGATACCAAGTTATCGACTCTTCTTCCATAATCCCCAATTAACAAATCTCTTACTCGTCCTATCATCCAGGATATCCTCCTCTCAATACATCACAACTGCTCAATAATTAAATTCACACATGTCTACACAATTCAATATCCCACATTACACAATTCAAAGATTTACAAATAAGGACCATTAACAAAATTATAATCGAAATAAATTCATAATTAAAGAAGGAATTTATAATTAAGATTATACTACACAAAAGAGCTTTCGATAAACTGTAGACGCATTATATTACAAAACAAAATGATAAATTCATTCGTTACAACATGATATCCAACAAAATATAAGGAAACTAATCTATTGTTCAGTCTGATAGGGGGATGTACCTGAAAATAGATTTAATACAATAATTCAATTAGACAAATGAAAAAAAAAACATTCCTAAAGTTCTTTCTATTTTCTTTCTTTCTTCCTTTCTTTTTTTTGTAAATTTAGTCAAAAGATCATTAAATTAACTTGCTCATCTAGTATTACATATCAATTAAGTTTTAGAATAATCTATGATGATTTTTTTTCCTTACTGTCAACAAAATATAATTATTCTTATCGCCCAATAAACACGGCATTACATTGACTAATAGATGACTAATTTTTCTACCAGTCCATTCAACAAGCACTATTGTCATCAGTCTAACATGAACTTAAACGTTTCACCCATTTATCAGGGTACAAATCCCATTAACCAACGAATTACTTCTTCATCTCGCCCATTTGCCAGGGCACTAATTCCATTAAATCAGGAATTAGTTCAACAATTTACCCATTCACCAGGGTACTAATCCCATTAACCAGGGACTGTATTCCTCATCAAGCCCATTCACCAGGACATTAAACCCATTAATTCAATGATTAATTCAACGATTTGCCCAATCACCAGGGTTCTAATCCCATTAACCAGGGAATTAATTTCTTATCACGCCCATTCGCCAGGGCATTAATCCCATTAATTCAAGAATTAATTCATCACATCGCATATCTTATTTTCTCAAGTAAACAACATAATAATTTCTAATATATCAACCGCAATTAATTAGATAAAAAGATACATATTGACCAATATTAAATTTGAGCATTGTGCAATTACCTGACGACTGAGCTCGAGCCGAAGTTCCCTGCTGTGATGTCAGCCTGGCAGCCTCTCCTGAATTGACAAGTATGTCACATTATTATTCTACTTTTCATATTAACACACTCAATAAATAAAATCCTTTCAATTATCCTTTTATTTGCCAAAACAAAATTAAGAGAGAAACATGAAAATTCTCTTCTTCCTTTTGTAAATTTCCTCCTTATTCTTTCAATTTTCACATTAACACAATTCATTTCATCATTCAAAACAATATATATATATATATATATATATATATATATATATATATATATATATATTATATAAATATATATATATAATTTATTCTACCAAAATTTAAATTAAAGGAAAACATAAAAATTCATGATTTATTCACTCTTTAACATTCATATCATCTATTTCCTATACAATCTCATCTTATTAAAATTCTTAAATTTTATTATTATTATTATTATTATTATTATTATTATTATTATTTCCAAAAAAAAAATCCCTTCTTCAAGAACACCTAAAACTTTGCTCCAATTACCATAATTTCCTACTTTCTCTACTCACTTCAACAACCTTAACACAATTTCACAATTAATTGTAATTTTCCCCAAAATTTATCATGAACCCTAATTCCTCATTTCACAAAGTTTAATCAATTTAAAGCATTAATTCCTCAAGAATCTTAGTTAAAAGAGTGAGTGCACTTTACCAAACAATAACCAAAGCTTTGACACTTTTGAATTGAGAAAATTTGCTTGCTTGAATTTGTTTCTCCTCTCCTGGCCGAATGCTTCTTTCTATTTGAAATGTAAGTTTTGTTTTTTTTTTCTACAGCAAAATCACTTGCACTCATATATATATATATATATATATATATATATATATATATATATATATATATATATAAATAAATTTTTTAAAAATTCCTTCCATGTCCCTCAAAGTTTTCTTCCCGCACACATATTTTTGCACACATATTATTTCTTTATTATTTTTTTTATTTTTTTATGCCTTCTATATCCCTTAACAGTAACTTTTATGAATTTTGGCTAAAATTTCCTGAATCCTGGTACCTGTTTATACCAAATCTTGCCCGGGTTATATCGAATTTCACTAAGTTATTCATTGGTACTTTTAGTTTCATGAAATATACTTCTATTAAAATTTTATTCACATTTTCGTGTTTATTTATTTATATATATTAACACTTGAACAAAACATTTTAATTCAGATTCTCGAATATATCATCATTCTTATAATTTAATTCATCACTTTCCATCATTTTTTTTTGAAATCCTGACTTTTATGAATATCAATAATATTATCTAGGGTTTTACACGCGTGGATTATTCAGCCCACACTGGTCCATGGAGTCATAAATCATCAACGAACTTCTGTCATGGGTGACGCGTGGATTTGACAGCCCCTAGGGAGTCAGAAATCATCACCGAATTGCTATCACGGGTGACGCGTGGATTCGACAGCCCACACAGGTCCAAGGGAGTCATAAATCATCAATGAACTGCTGTCACGAGTGACCCGAGGATTAGAAAGCACAGACAGCCCCTAGGGAGTCAGAAATCATCAACGAACTGCTGTCACTGGTGACGCGTGGATTCGACAGCCCACACAGCCCCCAAGGGAGTCATAAATCATCAACGAACTGCTGTCACTAGTGATGTGTGGATTCGACACCACACAGAGCCCACTAGGGACTCAGAAATGAGCAACGAACTGCTGTCACGGGTGACGCGTGGATTCGACATCCCACACAGCCCCCTAGGGACTCAGAAATGACCAACGAACTGCTATCAGGGGTGACGCGTGGATTCGACAGCCTAGACAACCCTTAGAGAGTCAGAAATCATCAACGAACTGCTGTAAGGGGTCACGCGTGGATTCGACAGCACACACAGGCTTTACGGAGTAATAAATCATCAATGAACTGCTGTAAGGGGTGACGCGTGGATTCGACAGCCACACAACCCCCTCGGGACTCAGAAATGAGAACGAACTGCTGTCACAGGTGATGCGTGGATTCGACAGCCCACGCAGCCACCTAGGAACACAGAAATGACCAACGAACTGCTGTCACTGGTGATCCGTGGATTAGACAACATAGACAGCCCCTAGGGAGTCAGAAATAACCAACGAACTGCTGTCACGGGTGACGCGTGCTTTCGACAGCCCACACAGCCCTTACGGAGTCAGAAATCATCAACGAACTGCTGTCACGGGTGACGCGGGGATTCGACAGCCCTGACAGCCCCTAGGGAGTGAGAAATCATCAACGAACTGCTGTCAGGGGTGACGCGTGGATTCGACAGCCCACACAGGTCCTAGGGAGTCATAAATCATCAACGAACTGCTGTAATGAGTGACCCGTGGATTAGACAGCATAGACAGCCCCTAGGGAGTCAGAAATCATCAATGAACTGCTCTAAGGGGTGACGCGTGGATTCGAGAGCCCAAACAGGTCCTAGGGAGTTATAAATCATCAACGAACTGCTGTCACGAGTGACCCATGGATTATACAGCACAGACAGCCCCTAGGGAGTCAGAAGTCATCAACGAATTGCTGTCACGGGTGACGCGTGGATTAGACAGCCCACATCGGTCCATGGAGTAATAAATCGTCAATGAACTTCTATCACGGGTGACGGGTGGATTCGACAGTCGAGACAGCCCCTATAGAGTCAGAAATCATCAGCGAACTGCTCTCACAGGTGACTCGTGGATTCAACAGCCTAGACAGTCCTTAGAGAGTTAGAAATCATCACCGAACTGCTGTAACGGGTGACGTGTAAATTCGACAGCCCACACAACCCACTAGGGACTCAGAAATGACCACCAAACTGTTGTCACAGGTGACGCGTGGATTCGACAACCCACACACCCCCTAGGGACTCAGAAATTACCAACGAACACGGGTGACCCGTGGATGAGACAGTACAGACAGCCCCTAGGGAGTCAGAAATCATCAACGAACTGCTTTCACGGGTGACCCGTGGATTCGACAGCCATACAGGTCCTAGGGAGTCATAAATAAACAACGAACTGCTGTAAGGGGTGACAAGTGGATTCGACAGCACATACAGGCTCTACGGAGTAATAAATCATCAACGAACTGCTGTCACGGGTGACGTGTGGGTTCTACACCCCATATAGCCCACTAGGGACTCAGAAATGACCAACGAATTGCTATCGCGGGTGACGCGTGGATTGGACAGCCCACACAGGTCCATGGAGTCATAAATCATCAACGAACTTCTATCACAGGTGACGCGTGGATTCGACAGCCCAGACAGCCCCTAGAGAGTCAGAAATCATCAATGAACTACTTTCACGGGTGACCCGTGGATTCGACAGCCATACAGGTCCTAGGGAGTCATAAATCATCAATGAATTGCTGTCAAGAGTGACCCGAGGATTAGACAACACAGACAGCCCCTAGGGAGTCAGAAATCATCAACGAACTGCTGTCATGGGTGATGCCTAGGGTGTAACGATCCGGCTTTCTAAGCCTAAAACAATAGTAATTTTTTTTTATATATATATGTATATTTAATACACATGGTGCCGGTAATCAAAGAACTTGAATCCTCACATCATCAAAATACAATCCATTCAATCAACAGTTCTTTCAAAAGCGAATCTTACACAAACACATAATATTAAGGTTGCATGATTTGAAGTTCATATTAAAAATATATATACATGGACATGAGTTTGCATTCTTATACTACTAATAGCC
>Ga0325402_1002798_pt1 | contig 15477 bp, 8 predicted proteins | sample PopdelMetagenome_22_FD_207212 | JGI IMG/M metagenome (GOLD analysis project Ga0325402, IMG submission 207212) | Populus deltoides microbial communities from Bellville, Georgia, United States - Xylem-PdKOR-R3 | ecosystem: Host-associated > Plants > Phyllosphere > Stem > Wood/Secondary xylem... | reverse complement strand
TTGGGTAAAAATAAGCAAACAATTTGGGTTTATAGAGGCTAAGAACTGGACCTCAATTTGTTTTGTCACTAGAGGTGACCGAAAAATAACTAGTTAGGGATAGGTCAACTACCACTATAGACGACTTATTGCTTTGTTGGAAAAAAAAAAACAAGAGTGTTTGCTTCTATTGAACAAATAAAACACAAAGAGGTTTGGTCTGAGTTTTTTTTATTAAGATATCTTTTTTTTATTAAGATCACATGAGGTTCAAAAATTCAGTCCCCATATTCTTAAGAAATTCAATTACATCCCTAGTTAAGAGCAAGTATATATTCATTTTAGCCCCCATACATTTCTAGAAATCAAGTGAATTTCAGGCGTAAGAGTCTGTTCCTTTTTTGGATGGAAAGTTGATGATGATTTCGAACAAAGTTTCTATCAAAGAGGTCAATAGAATCTTCTGCCTCCTGTCTCAAATCTTAATTTGGAATTTAGAATTGAAAAAAGAGATGAACTTTCCCTGTCTACTCAAATCTACACATCTACTTTGTCACACGTGATAATATTAAAAATTTATTACTTCACCATGCTAATCTTTTTAAAAATCCCCACTATCGCAACCAAAACTGCTCTATCTAGCTCAATGAACCACGTCCACCAGCTTACGGTGGTGGATGAGACCGGGACCATCATCCAAGCCGGCAGCTAACTATTCGGTCTCTAAATACTTGTGTCCTTGCCACCACGTCCACATCAATGCAATGTCAAGTTTCCAAATAGAGGGGGTTTTACAAGCCAGAACTCGTTGCTACTTTCTTTAGAACAATCTTTTCATTTATTACTTGTCAGCGTGATTGGAAACCAACTTTTCCGGTGTCATTTAATCTCCACCGTGGTATTTGTTAATTTTGCTGGAAGCAATGCAAGTTCAATCCAAAAAAAATATGCTGTGATTGCTAGCTATATAAATCTAAATCTTTGAACCACTATCATAGTGTAGTAGCTCCTAAAACAGACACCAATCCCTCGACTACACGTAAGATGCCGACATTTTCCCTCTTCTTCCTGGTCCTGATCTCACATGCCACTATAACATTCTCTAGACATCCTCTGCTAAGAATATCAGAAGCAACCGAGTGGTAAGTGAATGTTTCATGCTATATGTTCACAAGAATATTTAAGATCAATTTCTGAGCAAAATAATGTAACAGGAGCTCAACGAGAAGGCAGCTGGGAAATGATGCATGCAGAACCGGTAACCCTATTGATGATTGTTGGAGATGCGACCCTGACTGGGAAACCAACAGGAAGGTGCTAGCTGATTGCGCGATTGGGTTTGGACGCAATGCTGTGGGGGGTCGAGATGGTAACCTCTATGTAGTAACAAATTCTGACAATGATGACCCTGTAAACCCAATTCCAGGCACACTCCGCTATGGTGTCATCCAAGAAGAGCCTCTGTGGATCATCTTTGATCAGGACATGGTCATCAACTTGAAGGAAGAACTTATTATGAATTCACACAAAACAATTGATGGCCGGGGGCATAACATCCAGATTGCGGATGGTCCTTGCATAACCATTCAAAATGTCAGTAACATTATCATACATAACATCTACATACATGGCTGTGTACCAGGAGGAAATGCCATTGTAAGAGACTCCACAAAGCATTACGGTTTGAGAGGTAATTCAGATGGGGATGGGATATCGATATTTGCGGCTAGGGATGTGTGGATTGATCATTGTACACTAGCTAATTGCCATGACGGACTGATAGATGCTGTATTTGGCTCAACATCTATAACAATCTCAAACAACTACATGTTCAATCATAATGAGGTTATGCTTATGGGTCATAGTGATGATTTTCTTGATGACAAGAATATGCAAGTCACAATTGCCTTCAATTTTTTTGGTGAAAATCTGGTTCAAAGAATGCCGAGGTAACTGAAGTTATTACTAACTTTACTCTATAACAAAGCTGCATGAGCAACTGTAAATATTAATGGCGCTCCCTTTTCTTCTCTGCATCCCTGGAGTTATCAGTGAATTGCTGCTATCTAAATGCATCTACAAAGTGTTACAGGTGCAGGCATGGTTATTTTCACATTGTGAATAATATATATACTGGTTGGGAGAAGTACGCAATTGGTGGAAGCGCCGATCCAACAATCAACAGCCAAGGGAATGTTTTTATGGCATTAGACAACAGTGACACTAAGGAGGCAAGTTTCTCTATCTCATTTCACCTGAGAGCTTACTTTTTTTATCCCTCCAAAGGAAAGGGGAACAGTTCATTCTTCACAAATGAAGCAATAACTGAAGTAGAATTTGAAATGAAAAAAAAGGCTAGTGTCAAATCATTGACACTTCGACTGTCCCAGTTAAATATAGTTGTTCAACTTACCAGGTTACGTCCAGTTAGGTAACTGCTCAACTTACCCTTTTGTTCCTAAAAGTTCACTTCACAATCAGGTGACTTGGCATGAAAGCTTGACTGGATTTGAGGAGTGGAAGAGCTGGAACTGGAGATCAGATGGAGACATGATGCTCAACGGTGCTTTCTTCACGCCTTCTGGCCAGAAAAGTCCTGCAAGCTACATAAAAGCATCAAGCATGGTAGCAAGACCAGCTTCATATTTAACAAACATGTCCCCGCAGGCTGGAGCTCTTAATTGCCAGAAGGGTTACCAATGTTGAAGGCAGGACACCTAACTTTATGCTTCTGTCTGTTTAATTTTCCTCTTATTTAATTAATTAGCCAAGGCTCAATAAGATTTTCAATGCTTTGAACCCTACCACCACGGTAGAATTAACGAAAGCTTCGTAAAACAATATGAATTGGTCTCAAAGAAGCACTCAATTGCAATGCAGTCATAAGTCAGTAAGGATTATTAATTAGCTGAAGCTTGGAACAATTCCCGTGTATCAAGGGATACAGCACCAACTGTTCTTGACAATTTAGTAACAAGTTCTTGTTAGACTGGGTTTAAAAATAATTTTGACAATCTGTGAACATTTTTGTAACAAAGAGAACACAATTCTTCCAGTTTCCAACTCAAAATCTTATCATTCAGTCTGAAACACGTAACTGACCTTACAGCTTCTTCTTGTGATGGCAACAGTTGTAAGTATTTGCCTCAATCCTGTCTGCAAGAAAATGCAGCCATATGAATAGAGGAAAGGAAAGGGGAGAGAACAGGGGCGGCATACTAAAAATGAACATTTATTTTTCTAGATAAAAATTATCAAGAAAAATAATAAACATGCAATTGATTAAGAGATATCTCGCTCCTCTGATAGAGTATGAACTGAAAGGAACACCTCTCTCAGCTCTCACCCTCTTCCAAAACAAATGATGGGTGAATCTTAGTTATAAAATAAATCACAATAACAGAACAACAGAGAAAGACAAGAACATACATCGTTGGCAAAAAAAAAACGAGTGCCACATCTCTTTCAGTAAATATGATTTTGGAATTCAGGATGCAATTCTAAAAAACCCTAAAATTATGGCAAGAGTTTACTCCTTCTGAACTTTGCTGCAACATGCAGCAAGATTGCAAACACATAAAGATCTTGGTGAGACTCTCTGAGATTGTTAATTTTTTCAAACATATCCAGAAACACACCAGCCAGAGTAGCATATCAAAGATATAATCCCAGTGAAATTCTTGTGCAAACTATTTTGAGCTCTGAAAATGCCATCACAACAGATAATCGATATCCTGATAGAGAAAATATTTGCTGTTAGTCCACCCATCCATGAAACTAATTATGTAACTTGAAGACATCATAAGTTGATTACGTAGATGTCTGGTTAGAATAAACGAAGGCAAACAGACAGTGGATTTGGTTGGTGCCTAAAATAAAGTAAGATTTTACCTCGTCAAACAGGTCACCAGCATTTCTTCTTCTGAACAAATCTATCCTTCCTTGCTCTGTTATTATCCACCGATTGTCACCCATTTCTCATCCCTCTCTCTCTCACAGAGACGAGTGTCTTGATTCAGAAGAAATGAATTTCTCTGACTTTCTCTCTTCTTTTTTAAGGTTCGATTTATTAGCTTCTTCTAGATTTCTATGGATAAAATAAAAGGCAAACCTCAAGAAAGTAACCCTCAATCTTTAAGACAGGTCTCAATTAGATCTTTAAGCTATTTTTCATCCCAATTAAATCTTAACTTATCAATGAATTCTACATAAGATCCTTTCTTTTGCTTTTAGTCAATAAAACTCTTGAATGCTTGCATTAAACTCACATGATTTTTTATTTTTCATACAAAAACCAATGAATTTGATGATTCCCACACCATAATTGATCAATTTGACGTTAAATCGAGATACATCATGGTTGTGTTGCAAGTATAAACGAGACAAGATTTTAGGTGGAGCCCCTGAAACACTTTCAAAAAAAAATTAAATTAATACACTTATTATTTATAAAATGAAATATTCCTTACATGTTAAATACTAGTGTAGAATATTATACTATTACGGGCAAAGTTAAATCTAATTTGGGCAAGATAGATATAAGTCAATTATAAATATATCACAAAAAAAATCTTGACCATTGTACATGTTCTTCACAATTAGAAGTATTTAAAATTGGTATGAAATTTTAGGCTATTATAGTAAGTATCTAAGCTAATAATTTATGATTAAGTAAACTTATAAGAATAAAAAGTGTAACCGATGAACAATGTGTATTAGATTTATGATGGTATGTATTAGAAGCGAAGCTCATACTAATCTAGAAGCTCATACTAATCTACTACCACATGAGGGCAAATAGCTAATTCAAGATGATAGAAGTGATCAAACAAAAGATATGATGGTTCAAAACATGTTAGGGTATTGGTTGTATACATGAAAACATTATATATATATATATATATATATATATATATATATATATATATCTATTTGTCACATTGCGTTGAAAACCGGGTATTCTATACGAGATATATATTTTTAAAATATAAAAATACAAAAACCACAAAGTAAATACATAAAAAAAATACACATGTCTTGCCTGGTTATTGTTCAAGTGAATTAAATTTCACTTGAACAGTAACAAATGCAACTAAGAATGCATTCAAAAGCTGGGAATAAAAGACAGCTTACCTGGTTTACTGGCGATACCCTTTTTTTTCAGTCCTCCGTTGTCTGTGTTCGTCTGGCGTTCTCCTGTGTTGCTTGCCTTTTTCTCCTTTCTTCTCCTTGTTTTCTTCTCTTCTCTTTCCTTTTTTCGCTGTTTTCCTTTTCTTTTCTTGAAAGCTGACGTTGAGACGAACGAAGATGACAGGTGCTGAAGCTTCTGCGCTCAACCAATGGTTGCTGCTTCTGGGGACAGCGAAAATGATGGCCACGCCACGCCGGTTTTGGTCTTTGTTCGTTTTCTCTCCTTCTGTTGATGCCTTCTCTCAAGATGACGAAGATGATGGCAATGAAGGCGTGTTGTTCTGGTGGAGTTGTCGCCCTTACCTCTGTGTTTTCCTTACTTTCAACAGTGTCGTTCTTATGGCTTTCTCTGCCCTGCCTCTCTCTCGTTTCTCTTGTCTTTCTTTTCTCGTTTTTCCTCTGTTCTCTCCTTTCTTTTTCTGCCTCCGTGCTAGGTCATTAGAGGGGCTTATATATAGTCTAACATATATCTATTTAGAAAAGATTCAATGCATTAATTCTAGGATGCAAATCTCTGCTGATTTGCAGTAAAAAAAACACAAAAAGGAAACTGAAATATTCTGATTTTTAACACTTAGTTTCCATTGATCAAAGGGTGGTACAACTTCTTTCTTTCCTACCATAGTTGGGACCATGAGGCACTAGCTGTTTCCTTTGAAATGAGTCAATAAAAACGTGGTCTGCAACTCTCCAATCCAGCAAGAGAAACATGGAAACCAAACAAGAAATTGCAGATAAAAGGAAAGAAAAATCGGGATAGCTATGCAAAAAAAAAAAAAACATGGTTCTTCAATTTCTTCCTTCTAATTTTATCTTCAATCAACTTACTTATTTTAACGCCTTTTCCCTTTGGTCCTTGGTCCAAAAAAAGGCTTCAAATTGGCCTGCAATTGGTCTTCAAACTTTAAGCATCTTGCAATTGTGTCCCTGTAAACTCGAGCAAAAATCCTTCTCACGGCAGGAATCCCTGCTTTCACACTAGATATTCAAACTGGAATATCTTAAGTTTCTGATATCGAAATCAAGTGATTCAAAAGCCCAAATTTATCTACGCGTCCAGGACTACAACTTTGATGAAGGAGTCGAAGTGAGATAAAATCATTTTAGAGAACATAATCTGGCAGTAATCTGGTTGATCAAAAAGGGTCTCTTGATCTAATTCAGAAACTGACAATGCCGAGAATCCCGATATGACTGAGAGCATGACCTAAGAACAAATCAATAAAATTTGTGATGGAAATAGAGTTTTTAGTGCAAAACTCAGGCCAGGATCCTTCTCACGATAGAATTCTCTACTTTCACGTTAGATATTCAAACAAGAATATTATGAGCTTTTGATATCGAAATCAAGCAATTCAAAAATCTCAAATTTATCTACCTGTCCCGGACTACAACTTTGATGAAGGATTCAAAGTGAGATAAAATCTTTTTGGATAACAGAATCTGGTGGGAATCTAGTTGGTCAAAAAGGTTCTTGATCTGATAATGTTGAGAATCCAAATCTGACTAAGAGTCTGCCCTAAGAAGAGTGATCCCTAGGACCCAATAAAGGTGTAGGTCAATTTTTCAACATGTCATGAGTGACAGAATATAACTAGGATGGTTAGATATCGTACGAAACCAAGCCATAATCAGAGCCTAAGTTGGAACAAAAAATTACGACAGCAGCAAAACCAGTTTTTTTTAGTGCAAATTCTGAGGGATTTATCCAACCTTAAAGACTAGATGAAGAAGGAATGAATTTAGCATTATGAAGAATCCTGATCAATCTAAGAAAACCTGACGATTTTGGCAGCAAAGGGGAAGGATAAAGAGAGCAGAAAACTTAAACAAGGTTTCAAAAAAATATTTCTTTCTCTGCTTTTGTCAATCTTCCAGCAAACATGAGTTAAACTCCTACACTCAGTTTAAATAAGGTATACACCATCTCCAGCACGTGGGGTCTAAAAATAAGTAACAACAGATATTGATGATGTGTATGAGAGGTGTGTTGTGCAAATTAAAGACTAGGAGTTGGAAGTGAATTTGATACCCTTATCACTACCCGACATTATGATGACCTAAAAAAAAGGAAAGGAATATATATCTAGGATCTTTTTTTATAGGTAAATGTCTTATTTAAGGAGTCACTACTTAGTTTTATGATCACTAAAAAACTCTAACTAGTTAATAAGGATTTTATGATACATGACTGGTTATACTAAAGGAAGATACTAACACCCCTATAACAACCTACCTGAGGTAAGCTGCATTGCTAGTTTTGTCTTAAATTGCTAAAAGTTTGTTGTATTGTGTTATCAATGATCTACCTATAATATTCCTAACTCTGGCATCAATGAATATTTAACTAAAAATACATAAAATTCATTCAACATGTTCTGACCTATATCGCAAGGTCTTGCTGAACTCTAATTGACCTGAAAATTTACTCTAATATAGAACAATATTCTAGAAAACTATGGGTAAAGATTTAGCCTCATCTAACTATCGGATTGAAAATTATGATTGTTGTTGTAAAACTGAAATGTAGGCACAATTACGCTAGAATATGAAATTCCTAGTTCAACCCTTTTTTGGATTGTATTATTCCCTCTATCTTCAAGATGATTCATCCTCAAATCACTAATAGGTATAATATATGTTTCATAAGCCTCTTATTTAAGCCTTCAAAGTTTTTTTCATGCCAACACTCGCCTCCAACAATTTTGTATGAACATGGTAGCCCTTATCTTTTGTCTTTCATCATTTTGATGTTGTTGCTCCTCTCTCTCTAAAGCTTTCTATTCATAGAATAGTTTGTTTAAATTATCAAATTCACTCATTAAAACCTGAAACTTACGAGATAGATCTTTGCATTCTTCATAAAAAAACACCAATCTATTTGTTCCTCTCCCTTTGATACATCCTCTTTCTTTACCATAATACCTTATTAGAATACATGTAATCTTGATTGTAATACTCTCTTTGTATTTTATTTTTTTTACTCTAAGTTTTCAAACTGGAAAAAGAACAAAAAACATTTGACCAATCCTTTCTCCTTTTTGATATCAAACCCTAAAAAAATGTTAATGACAATAAAGAAAGTAAAAAGACACTAAGGATTAGAGAAAACTAACCCTAAATAAAAACATGGATATAAACAAGTAAATTTGACAGGGGATAAGTGGAAAAAAAAATGAAATTAACAGAAGGATATAACCTGGTTAATAGAGTCAAGCTTTGATACCAAATGATATGGACCTTTTGATTACATGGTCAAGCAACCCACAACAAAGATGATACAACTCCTGAAAAGCTAAGAAATCAAGTTTAATGGGGGTGTGACACAAGGTTGTTAAAATCGTGATTTTAACACGGCACGGAAAGCCGTACGCAAACTCGGATCGTAAAATCGTAAAAAAATCATAAGGAATTTTAAAATACATTAAAAAAAAATCAGTGCCCTCTGGAATCTCATTGTTGCCTCCATAGTTATCTTTATTAGGGCTAACTTCCTCAACTTGGTGTTCAGTTTTTTCTCCTGTCCAACGCGAAGCAACAAGGCGACTTTAGGCACTAAACAAGTCTCCTATCTAATTCAAACTAATCCAATCTGCTACCAGCCAAGACTTCTAAATCCAAGTAAGATACGCACAACACACATGAATTTAGACTAAAATAATTTTACATAAGAATGATGGTTTTCTCATTGCTGAAAAGATCTGAGAATGTAGATCGAAGTTCAGCATCCACGAAATAAAAGTAAAAATTCTCTAAAATCCCTAAAATTTTCTAGCTCACAAGAAACCACCAGAAAAAGAAACACCTCCTGAATCTCTAGACATTGTTCCTGTCTTCTATTAATTGCTTCTTCCTGCTTACAAAGTAATAAGGATTTTTCCACATGGTTTTGTCAAGATTTAACAAAATTATTTGCCATTAAAATGAGCAAGGGAAGAAATTGTTATGCATGTTATAAGAAATCAAAATCACTTATTACTTTGACTCCCCGGCTCCCCCCTAATTAGTTTCCCAACTAATAAAACTAATTCAGAACTCAGAAGCTCCATATACCAAAGCCACCGTTTTTTCAAGAATACAAGTTGCAATTTCAAGAAAATATCATCTTGTGAAGTCAGATTCTGGAGTAAGAAAAGCCTCAGCATTGCCTCTCTGACTAAACTAAAAACAACCAATTTTGGAAGTAAAAGCTCAGTAATACAAGCAAGACTACAAAGGCATGTAATCAAACTCACAGAGTATTGCAAATGAAATGGGTAATAGGCATCATTGAAAAGAAGACTCTTCAACATAGGCTTCTTACGAAGCGTTAAAAAAGTAGGATAGGATATTACTCGAGTCTGCAAAATTGCTTGCAGATCCGGTTTCTTCTTGGCTTCACCCTTCTCTTTCATCTCCCCTGAACCCACCGCAGCTGGTATCTCATCCCAATTCTTCCTACTACTCTTTGCAGACCCAACCAGCGCTTCCGAAACTTTTGAAATCCCAGCGACAATATTTGCAATCTTCTTCTTTCCAGCAGAGTTCGAGACAGCAGGTGAAAGCTTCACTCCAAAAGGCCTCTTCCCTGGAGAAAGCGAAGCCCTTTGAAAAGGAAATTAGGGATTTAATGTTCAGAGTTCAGACGTTGTTCTCATTATGTCACTGAAGAGAAGACTGAAGAGAGAAGACTTATTCGGTGAGTCACAGACTCACAGTTACTTTGCCTTTGATCTGTTCAATCTAATAGGAGGGTGACACGTGGCAACTACACTGAATTTTGTTCTCCTGCGGGCAAACTCGTTCAATCGGTGGTGAACTCGCGATTTTAGGCGATTTCACTCGATTTTAACGATTTTAACTGTTTTTTACCCGATTTTACTCATTTCCGATTTTTATGAACGATTTGGCACGTAAAGTCTATATTAACTCGTAAAAACGTACGATTTTATGACTTGAATCGCGATTTTAACAACCATGGTGTGACACCATGAAAACCTGTCTCGAGACACCAACATTATTGGAATAAAAAACATCCATCCAACGAATATCAATTCACGAACAAGAAGTATAAGGAAGACTCCATGAAGCTAGTTAATCTACCCTATTTGCTTATTATGAGATTGGGTTGTAGAAGCCTACTCAGCTCGGGCATCGACCCAGGAAGAAGAAATTCCAGACTGATAAAGAATCAATCATTCCTGATCAACTTCCTTTCGTAAGTCAAATTTGTTCTTTGTCCTAGCAAAGAAAACGTGTTATATTACGCAAGACACAAGATTATTTCATAAATTCATGGTTATTGAAGATTTCAGGTTACAAAACCTTAAATAATAGTTCAACTAGTAACCCTGATGGACCCAAAACTTGTGGGCTAGCATTTACCTACTCACAATAAACCTAAAGTATGTTAACTAAGCCCAAATATGAAGAAAATAATAAAAACAAAAAATTTAACTCATGAACTAAAGTTATTGCACCTAATTAAACAAAATAACCTAAGATAGATAAATTTACTAGTTTAAATAATGTCATGAATGGAATTTTCATCCTAGAAACACTAGGATCTTTGTTACCACTTTTAGATACCTAAAATAAGCTAGGAAATTGATCGTTAAAGTTGTCTCTCCTTTAGTTTTTTTATTCGTCTAGGATAATAAATTGTAACTTTAAATAATTCTCTCAAAACATGAAAACCCTTATTACCTCCCTTTAACCTTCGTTATAGGGTTAAAAAAACTCCCCCAAAAAAGCTAATTAATTTATCATTAAACTCCTCAAAATACCATCAACCATTATTTCTTTGTGTAGCTAGGATAAATAAGAAATCATTGTAAGAAAATGATTTAAAACATTAATGAATTCTTACCACACTTAAAAATTATGTTGCAACTCATTTAATATCTTTGTAAAACTAGGAAATTCTCATAACAAACTGTCACATCCTTTTAAAAAAAGAATCCTTGCCAAGTAAGAAGTTCACAAGTCAAAAGAAAGTAAATAACAAAATTCATTCAACCAATTCTGACTTATTTCGCAAGACCTTCTTGAATTCCAATTGACCTAAAAATTTACTCCAACATAGAACAATATTCTGGGAAACTCTGGGTAAGGTTTTTGCCCGATCAATTATTGGATTGAGAATTATGATTGTTGTTGTAAAACTAGACAGTAGACCCAATTACGTTATAATCTGAAATTTCTAATTCCACTCTTTCTTGAATTGTACCATGAAGATAATGGATCTTTAAACCAAGCATGTATGTGGTGGAAGTAACCAACTAGTCTTTTAGTTTTTTCATGATTTTCCTAAATATAAAGGCACAATTATATCATTTGTAAAGTTCTTTCTAGCCTTGTAAAGAACTTTTGAAGCTAAAGTAGTATACAATTAATATTACGTGTGTGAATATATATATATATATATATATACACACACGCACACGACCATGGTGATCTGAACTTTTGAATAAGACCTTTAGACTCAAGATCTTAGATTTCAAGTCGGGAATGTTGTTCGAGATCAACATTCATTTGAATAGGTCTTGCTTTTGTAGGTATATATTTTTCTGAAAAAGTATCCTCATAAAAAAGATCAATAACATGTTGTTTTCTTTTCCAAAAAGCTTTGGGTAAGTCTGAACAGATTTGTTGTTCAATCTTACTTTGTAAATCAATGATCTTTTTTTGTAAAACAGATTTTTGTAATTGTTTGTCGATACGACAAAAGGAAACATGGTTTTGTAAATAATGTAAATGAAATTGTTTTCCATGAATCAATGTATTAATATGATAGGTATGTATAGAGCATGCTTTAATCAAATTTAAATTCCTAGTCTTAGATTTTTCTAAGAATGGAAAAACAAGTTTGATGCTATTGATTTTGAAGGTAATATAATCATGATATGCTTTGTATGGGGTAATCATATTGATGAATGAAGTGCCAAGAATGATGGTATAATTTATATCTTTTGTAACTACAAAAAATGTTTTAAGAGAAATGTCTTTGTTGAAAACAGAGGTTTGAGTTTTGCCTGCAATATGCAATTTTGAATTATTAGCAGCAGAAAATTTTCCAGAGGTAGTTTGTAAAAATTGTTTTGGAACTACGTCTTCTTTGATGCAGTTTAAATCTACACCTATGTCAAATAAGATAATAATATCTAGTTTGAAATCGTCTGAAAAGACTAAGGTAATTTTGATCAAATATATTTTGGAAGATATTTGGGTTAACACATTTAAGAAATCATCAAGAATATGCTCAATGTTTGTAAGTGCATGATATACTGCATGAGACTCATCAGCATGGTCTTCTGGTTCAGACTCAGACTGGTTCTTAATGTTGGACAGAAGATGTTGTAAGATGGTAGAGTCTTTTTGTTGAGCTTGTTTCAAGATTTGTAACTCAGATTTGAGGGTTTTGATCTCAAAATGTAGTTTTGGGATGGTAACTGAGGTTTTGGATTTCTTTCTACCGAGAATTTTTATAAGGTCATAAGTGTTTGTGCTAGTTGTAGGTAAGACATGATGGCTTGAAGGTTGAGACAGAGAGGTTTCAGGTTTGTTGAAGTTATTCAACAGTTTGTCTAAATAGTTTTTTCTAGCCGTGGGTCATCAAGTCTTTTGATAGCTTCAAGAATGAATTCTTGATCTCTAGTTAAGACATTAAGTTTTTTGGAGTTTGTAAAGGTGTCTGAATTAGAATTGGAAGTGGCTAATTCATCAATTTGGAAGTTTTCTTCAGAAGTGTCTGAAGGAGAGGAGTCTTTATTTGAGGCTTCAATATAGAGGTTTTGTATTTGGTTTATGATGTCTTCATTGATTTGGAGTTCATAGAGTTTGGTATTGATTTTTGCAGAAACGAGACGTATGCCTTTTCTATCCACATTTGTAGCAGGTAATGGTTTTAAGGTCAAAGGGTTTTTTAGGTTTAGTTTGAGAGGGTTTGTGATTGTTGTTAAACTTTTTATAGGGTTTTTTTTTATAGTACGTTATTCTAGTTTAGAGTAAAATTGTTTACGATATTTGTGGGATGATCTTTTGTAGGGAGGCTTGGTCTTGGGTTTTGAACAATTTCCATTGCAAGAGGGCTTTTTAGTGGAAAGGTCAAACTGATGACAGAAACTACCAAGTTCTTGCTTGGTACGTTTCATTTCCCACTTCAAGTGTTTTTGGAGTTTAAGATCTTGACAGATCTTAAGACTTTCTTTTTGGGTGAAGCTCACAAGTTCACTATATGTAAGTTGGTCATACGGTATGGTTTTTTTTGTAAAGGTGTCCTTGATTTTGTTTCTGACCTTTTCTCCTAAGAGAATAGGTAAGCCTGCAAGGAATTTTTCTTTCCAAAAGGGCTAGTTTGAATCCTCTCTAAACATAATGCGAGTGAGGAATGTGTTTTTGTACCATTGAAAATCACTAAGCTTCTTACATCTAAGGTTGGAAAGAAGTTCAGCATTTTTATCTTTCAAATGTGAAGGGTCTTCGACAAAATGTAAGGAGATTGTGAGGATAAGTGTTGACACAACATCTGGGATAGTGTTTCCTAATGGGTCAAGGAAAGGTGTTTGGTCTTCGTTTGGAAGGAATTTAGGATATGTAGGTGGTCAATTTCGGTGAGATGGTAATCCCACCATTCTTTTTACTGGTTAGATAAACAAGCGATACGAAGTTCGGCTATGGCTTTATCAGGGATTTCTATTTGGGTTTTGTAAGCGTTAGCTACCATAGTCATTTATTGAAGAGTGTTTAGGATGTTGTACTCAGATATTCCATCTATGTTCCATTCATAGAGGGAGAAGGCATTGTATTTATGTTGGTTGAGGATAGGTGGTTTAGAAAGTAGGGATATGTCCGGGGCAATGATGGTTTTGGGACCTTGACAAGTGAGTTTGTTTAACTCAAAATGCGGTTCTTGAAAAGCATCTTCATCAAAAGTTTGTATAGAGCTATTTTGGAGTGTATTGACTTGATTTGTGGATGTAAATGGGTTGGTTGTTTGTGGTGTGTCTGGGACAGTTAGAGATGAACTGTCAAGGTGTTGTAAGTGTGTTTTAATGGCTTTGAAGAAATCTGTTTGATTTTCTTGGATTTGTTTTTGGCTTGTTTTGGTAACTTGGCAAGGTTTGAAGACCGAGTTTTTTAGTTTTAGGTCGACTGAGATTTTGGTATCAATCGAACTGGTAATGGTTTTTTGTATTTGTTTTTCCAGTCTAATAAGCTGTTTACCTAAGGTTTTGAGGTTGGTGTTTGTAAAGTTATTTTGGTGGATGATGTGTTTGGTGTTTGAAAGGGTGTCATCACCGAGTATTTTGTAGGGAGTTGCATCTACAATCTAGTTGTTATGGGTAATTTGAATATTTTTTAAGGGTGGATGTTCAGACTCAACTAATGGTCCACTTGTGAGGTTCCATATTGGTGTTTTTGAACGGGTTGTGATAGGACATGCATGTTTGATGGATGCAAATGGATATACAATATGATGTTCAGATGCATAATGTAATTCGAACCAATCAAAGAATAATATTTGTATTTTATGTAATGCAATATAATCATAAAATTGTTTTTGGATATTTTTTCTTTGTTGGAGGAAATTTTTGAAAAACTAAGTCCATTTATCTGAATTTTTGTCATTGTAAAAATCATTTTTAAAATAAGTTGTCTAGATTGTTCTAAAGTCAAAACATTCAGCTTATTTTGGATGTTTTCAATGACTATTGAGAAGGTTGGAGATGTTATAGGGGATTGTTGTTCAGTGTTGGTATACAATGATTTTGGTATATTCGTAGCATAATCTGCATGTTGGAAACTTGTAGAAGAGATGTCTAATGTAGAGTGTCTAAGAGGGTTGGTATGGTATGGAATGTTAATGACAAGAGGTATTTTAAAAATTCTTCCAAAATCTATTGTGTTGGAAGAAAAAGATTCTTCTGCGAATCTAGAGTTGATATACAAAAATGATGGGTGATAAAAAGTGATGATATCCATGTTTGTGTGTGTGTGTATATTTTTTTCTTTTATTAGGTTGCTTTAACAATAAAAAAATGTAATTTTTTTTAAAATTTCATCATGAAAAAAATTAAGAGGATTCTTTAAATTATATATTTTTCTTGAAAAAATATGTTAGACATTCTTCTAAGAATCTAGAGTTGATATACAAAAATGATGGGTGATAAAAAGTGATGATATCCATGTTTGTGTGTGTGTATATATTTTTTCTTTTATTAGGTCGCTTTAACAATAAAAAAATATAATTTTTTTTTAAAATTTTATCATGAAAAAAATTAAGAGGATTCTTTAAATTATATATTTTTCTTGAAAAAATATGTTAGA
>Ga0325402_1002796_pt1 | contig 15486 bp, 9 predicted proteins | sample PopdelMetagenome_22_FD_207212 | JGI IMG/M metagenome (GOLD analysis project Ga0325402, IMG submission 207212) | Populus deltoides microbial communities from Bellville, Georgia, United States - Xylem-PdKOR-R3 | ecosystem: Host-associated > Plants > Phyllosphere > Stem > Wood/Secondary xylem... | reverse complement strand
TGAACATTCTCCCCTCGGGCGGTCCCTACCCTTTTTTCTATAATTATTTTATCTAAATCTTGGTTTATTACAAATAATGCACTGTATAGAGATTTTAAAGCTCTATAGGCCAATTATTTCAAGGAAAATGATTTATAATTAATTTTTCTTGTTATTTAGCATATTTTCATGAGACGAATTTGTTTTTCCAACTTTAAAATGTTTTTGAAATAATCAATTAAACTCAAAAATTTAAATTAGTAGTTGAAGCTCTAAAATATGATTTATATTAGTTAAATCGCTTGGTTATCGAGATTTTGATACCATGTCAAAAAATTAATTAAACTCAAAAGTTTAAGTTATTAGATAAATTTTTAAGATATAATTTATATTATTTCCTAATATTTTAAAAAAATTAGCATAAAAATAAAATTGTGATTATATCTTTTTTTATTTAATCGATGGTGGCATTCTAGAGTGACATCAATCTTTTTTTTTTCTCTTAAATTCTTAATATTTATTAACTGAGATATTTGGCTGTATTATCATTAAAAAAAACAACGAACAACCCAATTGTTGAATGAAAATTAAAATCAAAACACTTAATTACGAGAATCTAAAAAAATCAAACATTATTTCTCTATATCAAAAACAAAAGCTAGATGACAATTAACTGCATGCAAAGATATCGCTTAATTAATTAGATTTTAAATTTATTTTTTAAAAATTATCAATTTAAAAATCATAAATTTTAAAAAAACTTATTTAATCATTAATTTTATAATTTTAAAAAATTAATTAAGATATGTATAAGTTAACCAGTATCTCAATTAAAAAAAAAATAATAACGTGCATGCACATTAGACTTGGGGGTTTAATTTAAAAGCCACGTAATCCAATGAAGAAACGAGAGAAACCTGAGGGACACAATGGGTTTGAATAAAAAATTAAATTAAAAAAAAAAACCAGCGAAGAGAGAGATAGTGTTATTAGCATACGAGTGAAAAAATAAAAAAGGGTGCTGGCTGCGTGGCCAGACCAGACAGACAGACAGACAGACACCACCCAACGAATTGGTCAACAAGATCCGGCTGCAGAAAATAAAATTGGAAATAATTATTAAATTCCTCGCTGATATTAGCACGATAGAAAAAAATTATGTCTCTGAAGTTATTTAAAAACGAGATTTAATCTTTAATTGACATGTAAATTAATCTAAGAAAATCCCTTGACATGGGATCAAAGCATTACCACATATATATATATATATTATCTCATTCTTCAAAAATCCTGATTTTTTTATATATATATTTTTCAAAAAGTAATTGACATATATATCCTTTCAATTAAAGTTCCAAAATGAAGGTTCCATCTCATTTTCATAACAGCTAAGCATGCATATTTTTCCCAAGTAAAAAGCATCAGTTCTTCCATGCAGAAGAAACAACGCAATCAATTCTAGATCACAGTTGGATTAAATTAGTCTCTGAATAAGCACCGCAACCATGTTAGATTTATTTAGTCATAGTCAACTCCTCTCTCTCTCTCTCTCTCTCTCTCTCCCTCCCTCTCCTCCCATTCGAGCCCTTGAATTTCAATTAACGCTGGTAGACTAGTATATATGCCAGAGAATGATGCGAGAGAGAGAGAGAGAGAGGCTGGGATACAGAGAGGCCAGTTTTTTCTCCCCCGAGAAACTTCTCTTGCCATAGAGAATATTGGTTTCTTCCAGTATCATCAATATTCATCACTTTTATAAGCCATTCCCAACTGGTAATCAGTGGCCGGCCATCTATATATCTTCCTCTTTCTCTTTCCCTGCCCACAAGATAATAACCAGCCCCTCCTCCTTCTTCTTCTTTTCAGTCATCTATTATATCAAATACATCAACAATCTGTGATTCCTCTTTGATCATCAGACCTCTCTTTCTCCACCACCTTTGCTTACATGAGTTACAGCAAGGGAGAATAACTGTTATTGCACTCACTGGAAACATAACCTCGAAAAGGAAAAGAAAACAAGAAAAATGCATTCAGCAAATCATTGGGGGGGTTCGCTGGAGATTTACAATGGATCAGCAGAATCAACAACCGACGATGAGAGGAGTCGCAACATGGAGTGGGACAAGGCCGCCTTGCAACCCCAGCATCATCATCTAGACGAGACACAACAGAGCTGGTTATTGTACCCTCAAGAGACCAAGAAAAAGAAGTACGTGGACTTGGGTTGCGTAGCCTGTAGCCACAAAGCCTTGAAGTGGACTCTCTATGCCTTTGTTTTTTCGCTTCTTGTTATTGCACTCCCAATAATCCTAGTCAAGACTTTGCCAAAGCACAGCTCTAAGCCTCCTCCTCCTGACAATTACACTCTTGCCCTCCGAAAGGCTCTTCTCTTCTTCAATGCCCAAAAATGTAAGTCAAGTCAAACGTCACTGCTTTTCTTTTTCTTTTTCTTTTTTTTCTTTTCCGAGCTTAGAGGGTTAGTTCTGTAGTAATTGTGGCCTACCGAGTGATTTTCAAAAGTGATATTTCAAATTATTATGATAACAAATTAAATAATTATTATGATATCAATCCTAATTAGTGATAACAAATTAAATAATTAGAACAATGAAAATGATTGGGAAAAAAGATATGTTTCATTATCATTACATATGTACATTTAAATCTTGTTATTTTCTATGTAACCTTTGGACTTCCAAGAAAGTCTGGCTTTCAAGAAGCTTAGAGTTTTACTACTAATTAAGACACTCTAAGATGGGAATTCGATCACCAAGTCATTCGGATGAAAGTTGTTGTGTAAAGTTATTTAATTAGTTGGGATAATTTTATTTTATTTTTATTAATATGGGTATTTAAGCTAGTTTACGTGTACCTCAATTAATTTTACGGATCCTGAAATTAACGGCCATGTAAGTCTCCAGTTACTCTGATGTTTGTGAAACTCAAATTAAAAATTTTTATGGAGCAAACTTAGAGTCTGAGCAGTTGAGCTACACCCCTCAGAATTATTAGTTATTAGTTTGGATAATTTATTTCATATATATATATGTTGTGTTTCGAATAGATCAAAAAATAAAACGTTGGTTTCTACAGGATCTTGAGATCCCATCTGCAGATTATTAGCAGCTTGTTTTATTTTTTATTTTCTTACCATTAGCAAATCTAATTAATTACTTTTTGCTCACAATAAAACAAATGTTGGCATGTATTACATAGAAATAAATTATTGAATTAGTAGTACTCACCAGCTGAAAAACAATTTCGAAGAACAGTTTGATTTATAATTAGCCATTGGTAGGCTGTGCACTGAAGTTCTATTATAGAATTGACAAGTGTTGATTGAGAGTACCATCATTGAATGTGGTGTGCAGCTGGTAAATTGCACAAGAACAACGGAATTCCATGGAGAGGAGATTCAGGGCTACAAGATGGAAATGGTACTGATTTTTCTAAAGCAGGTCTTGTTGGAGGATACTATGATGCTGGAGACAACACCAAGTTTCATTTTCCCATGGCATTTGCCATGACTATGTTGAGCTGGAGTGTCATTGAATACAGACAGAAGTATGAGGCCATTGGCGAGTACCAGCATACCAGAGATCTAATCAGGTGGGGTACTGATTACTTGCTATTAACCTTCAACTCCAGTGCCAGCAAAATTGACAAAATTTACTGCCAGGTAATATTCTTAATTCAGAATGAACGTTATGTGCACCTGACAATATTTCCATTTATTAAGACTTCAAAGCCATTATACCGTTGCTTGTTAGTGTAACATTTCCGTGTTTGTCCCCCAGGTTGGTGGATCTCGAAATGGCTCGAGTCTTCCAGATGATCATTACTGCTGGCAAAGACCTGAAGATATGGACTATCCGAGGCCTACCCAAGTTGTAAATTCAGGCGCTGACCTTGCCGGAGAAATGGCAGCAGCCTTGGCTGCAGCCTCAATAGTATTCCGAGACAATGAGGCCTATTCAAAAAAGCTTGTAAGAGGTGCAGTGACAGTATATGACTTTGCCAGGGATGGTGGAAGACGGGGAGCATATTCTTCTGGGAATGATTACATTCAACCTTACTACAACTCCACTGGCTATTATGATGAGTACATTTGGGGTGCTACTTGGTTGTACTACGCCACAGGAAACATTACCTATATTAGATTGGCGACTGAACCAGGCTTCTCTAAGCACTCCAAGGCACTTTTAAGTATTCCTGACTTGAGTGTACTGAGTTGGGACAACAAGTTACCAGCAGCTATGCTGCTGTTAACAAGGTACAGGATATTCTTGAATCCAGGATATCCATATGAGGAGATGTTGCATATGTATCATCAAAAGACAGAACTTAACATGTGTTCTTATTTTCAGCAATTCGATGTATTCAACTGGACTAAAGGTACATACATCGGATCTTGCTCTTTAACCATGTGACTAAGTGATACTATTTGCTTCAATGGATCACGTGCCAGTAATTTTAACTTTCTCTTCTTTTTTTGGTGGTTTTTCTGATGTGTTTTCAAAATTTTGCAGGAGGAATGATCCAGCTGAACCATGGAAGGCCACAACCTCTTCAGTATGTGGCTAATGCTGCCTTCTTAGCATCACTCTATGTCGATTATCTGAATGCCACTAGAGTTCCAGGACTCAATTGTGGTCCCAAATTTATCTCACTGGACCTTCTTCGGAGTTTCGCCACGTCACAGGTAGCCTTTTCTTCTGAATCTTTCTGTTTCAGGATAGAGTAACTTGCTAGCTGATAAATATCCGACATTGCCAAGTCAACTCTAATAGGCAGTCCCAGAGTAGGAATTGGTTAAAGAAAGAACTGCTGATATACGCAGCTGATCAGAGTCATGTACCATGCAACAAGCTTCGTGTTTTCATACTTTAATTAGAAAGCTGGCCAGTTTCAGATTGGCACCAAATCATTTGTTAGTTTTTGGGTAGGGGAATTTCAACTTTCGTAACTCCTCTTCAGACGGATGTTATAATAACAATTAGGCTATGCCTCAGCCACAAAATACAGTTGTTCTTCTTGAAATTGCCTCATGCACTCTTTTTATCTCCCAGTAGACTAATCTTCCCGTGATTGTTTTCAACACAGATCAACTACATTCTAGGTGATAACCCCATGAAAATGAGCTATGTGGTGGGGTATGGGACCAAGTTTCCCAGACATGTTCATCACCGTGGAGCATCAACACCCAGTGACAACACAAGGTATTCGTGCACAGGCGGATGGAAGTGGCGTGAAAGCTCCAAGCCCAATCCTCACAACATTACAGGAGCCATGGTTGGAGGGCCTGATAGGTTTGACCAGTTCCGTGATGTTCGCACTAATTACAACTTTACCGAGCCAACTTTAGCTGGAAATGCAGGACTAGTTGCTGCGCTTGCATCCTTGACAAGCAGTGGTGGGATTGGCATCGATAAGAATTCAATCTTTACAGCAGTTCCACCGCTCTACCCTCCAAGCCCTCCATCTCCTCCAGCTTGGAAGCCTTGAGCTGCTAAAAAATTAATCTCCAACAACTTGAGCTTTTGTTTATACATCATAGAATTCTTGAGATTTTCTTGAAGTTTTTTTTATCGAGCTCCTGTTTATACATCACAGAACACTACTGATACGTTCACAACTGTGCGACATCTGGATCTTCATGTTACATGATACTTGCTCTTCTAAACAAACTGTTGCTTTGCTAAACTGTCAATGCAAATGTTTCTGTGGAAGTGATTATACTGAACTGGCTTAATTTCACAATTGACCAACTGATTTGGGTACTGTATTTGAAGAACTTGTGGAATATAATATGCTCTATCAATCTGCCTTTCACTAAATGGAAAGTATTTGAAAGACATGAAACCAATCTATCTTCACTAAAAAGATTGGTCCATCACAATCTTCAATTTGTTCGGTGGCTAAACGATTTAGTGTTCTTTGAAATTCAGGAAAACTGGGAAAGTTTTTATTGCAGTCCAGGAATTGTCGAGTGTCAAATGCATTGGACAGTTTATAATTTTCCGGGTTTCATTGGAGATTCTCAATCCTTGCCAGTATAAGATTTAAATTCAAGTCTGTTCTTCAAACCCAAGAAACCACTTGAGGGAGATTTTCCTATTTTCCTTGAGTAAGAAGTTACTTTATTCCCCAAATTCATAAATTACTTTCGACAACATACCTTGAACATATATTATTGGTTAAAATATGATAAAAAATGCTTCGAGTTTCTCCTTTCATAAATCTTCCATTAATGAAATCTGGGTAAAAATCAATGATTAAAACTTGATTTATATTTATTTTTCTTAAACAAATTTCAAACGCAATCCTTGAGCAAGTTATGAACTAATCTTTCAAGGTAAATTTCAACCGTTCAAATTAATGATTTTTGGGGTCAAATATGATAAGATCCAAAGGAGAAAAAAAAGAAAAAACTTCACCAATAAACACTCGAAATCCCTTGCTAGTCTCCTTTACGATTCAACCACAAACACTTCAAGAACGAAGGGACTTAGTTGGGCAGACATGAGGGACCTTGTGAGACCATTTTGGACCATTTTCATAAAAATCGAACCAGAAGCCACCTGAATATATCAAGGATGCATTATTACGTGTTCCTTACATCTGGGGGTGATTTTGAATCAACTGCATTTCACCCTCAAGGATTAGAGATGTGTTTGTAGTCATTACTGTACATAACAAGAACCTGGTTCTATAGGTGCTCCTCGGCCTGGTCCAGCTAAAGGAGCTGCGGCAACCCCTCTTTGATTCAACAAACACCTGAAGTGTGCTAACCTTCCAGCAACTTTTTCTGGATCCTTCGCTAGCTTGTCATAAGGTGTCCATAGCCGCTCTTCAATCACATAGGAACAGAAAACAGAGAGAATAAAATCGTTATTTTAAAGTGAAGATACAGTTTGCATAGAAAGATTAAGCTGAGTAGAGAGCAGATACAAAAAAAATGGAAGATTTGAGATGCTGAGCTTAAAAACAAAAGGAAGAAAGATGTATAGTTAGAAGTTTTTATCTCTCCTATAATGATGGAAAAGTTTCTCAAGAAGTACCTCTAACAGGATTCTAAAAAAGATCAAAACTGGTCACCTCTAAAAATCACTGAAGGCATCATCTGGTGCCTCTTCAAATGAGACTACCAGTCACCTGCCTTGGTCCATGAATGTTAGCAGTGATAACCATGTATCAACTAGAACCACCTTTGGGATGGAAAGGCAGATCTCTTAATACACAGAAACATCCCCAAAGCGTATAGTTTCATGAACCCTTAAGCTCAACAGTAGTAAATTCACCAAGATTGTGACCAATTTATGTGACTGGGAAGCTAATATGAAATCAGATTTATATTATTGTTTGTGTCACTGTACAAATGACCATCATGCAACTACATAGTATTGAAAACAAGGAAACTGCATAACTTAATATGAATATGTTGCAACGTCTCAGCAATTTCGTTGTCAATTGACATGATATACAATAAATACCTGCAGCAGCTGCAGCACGTGGCCATATGGTTTGTTCAATGTCTGACCCATCCACTGTTTCTCCCCACATGCATACTTCCCCCCCAAGAACTAAACTCTGTTGCTCGGGGTTTGTTATATTTGTAAGTGGTTCATTCTTATAGAACTCTTCCCAGGGAGTATCCAAGTGATCTAGATACCATTTGTCCTGGTTGCTCACAATGCACCTCAACCCAGATGCAACCACTTGCTCAGCAACTCCACCTCCAAGCCTGCAAAAAAAATTGTATGCTAAAGATCAAGTGTGCCCGAAATGTAAGGACAAACAAAATTATTATAGCAGTGCAAATACAATCATCTCTAAGATCTATTTGCTTGGTGGAAAAGGAGTCCAGAACATTTTTGTTTACATAGTGTAATTAACTCAACAATGTTCACTGATTGTCTAATATCTAAAGTAATTTTAATTGTGATTACAATATGTGAATTGGTTCAACAATAATTCACAGAGAGAAAGAGTTCCTGAAGTTTTCATCTAAACATTAATGGACTTGGACCAGGTGAACCAGATGTCACTCTTCAGAACTAGCAAACATGCAAGTAGTAAGAATGAATAGTAGCGAGATCGACACTGTTTACCAACTACTACATATAAAAATTAATTGTCACAATTAGCATTGCAGATGGACTAAAACATCTTAACACCCTTATCAAGTCAAGTTTAGCTGTATCGATTAACCAAAATTCACATTCTGCACAGGGGAGCTTTTCCCATTTTTTGTATAATCTTGATTCTAGTCTCTCAATACTAAAAGTCCAACAAGCAAATAGACGGTTGCATCATGGATAAATGATGCTTATATTTGTTCATTTACTGATCTACAGGGTGGCCAAGTTAAGATGCATCATGACAAGGTCATTTTATGAAATTATGCAGAAAGTATGGCATACCAATTGTGCACCACTGTCTTCCGGCTCAATTTATTTCTGAAGTCATTGAAGGTCTCCTCCCTGTTACATTGCATGATTGGATAAGATATAAAACCAATGAAATTTGATATCTAACCTTATCCAGAATTGTTCGTACCAGTTAACAATTTCAAATCCATGGGACAAAGCTATTTTCTGTGCCCGCAAGACAAAGTACTGATAAGCTTGAGATCCATTCATTCTATGCTCTTTTAACCTGCAGGTTTCAGAATAGACAGTATCTTGATCACGCCAAGGTCAAACAACATACAATACGAACACAATTTACATGCCCTCTCTCTTTTGTTACAATTGCATGCTCTTTTAAGGTACATGGAATGGGAGAAAAACAAAAACTAAAAGAAATAGCTGTGAGTCTGACATGCTAGTTATTTCTCAGGAAATCCAATAATAGCAGTAATCATAAAATAACATTGGCATAGAATGTAACGGTGATGTCATGTACAGCAAGCACACAGTACCCACGTAAATCCACATGGATTAACTACAAAAGGAGGAAAATATGGTTGTGGACATCAAGCACGAAGATAATAACGTGATATACTTGGTGTCTACAGAAAAAAAAAAAAAGAAACATCAGTTACTTTGCATGTAGAATTCGTGGGATAGTTACCATTTTGTTATGTGGGGAGTTTTTGTCCAGCAACCTGAAAAAGACTCATACAGTTGCATGTCAATAACGTGAAGCTCCATCCAGAAATATATTTCAAAAATTAAGAGAAAGCAGAAGCAAGTAACCTGTGGCACCTATATTTTCATTAACATCAAATATCATGTTTCAACACATACACCCGAAAATAAAAGAAGAAAAGATATGATAAAAGGAAAGAAAATCCCCAGAGGCCAAGAAACAAAATAATAATAATAATAATAATAATAATAATAATAATAATAAATGTTCCATAAACAATAAACAATCAATACAAAAATGGTGATAGCAAAGTATAACTATTGAACTTACTTGGGTCAACTTCATCACCTCCCAAGTGAACAAACTTGAATTTAAAGATCTTACTGAAATCTGAACGTGAAAAAAGTAATCATGTTAGCCATTCATCCTTTCATTTTTGTTTTTCACCCAAATTAAGCTAACTTGCAAATTTATATATATTTTCTTAGTCTTCTGACATGACAACTTATTGATATCAAACCACACTGTTCCAAATTGAAAGTACAGGCATTACCTGAAAGAATCCCATCTATCACTTTGAATGTAAACTCATTGCTGACATCAAGTGGCTGCTGACAGTCTTTTGATGGCCATAGAGAAGGATAGCCATGCCCCCTAATTACAGGGGAAAAATATCCATTTAAGTCATTTGGAGATCATAGTTTGTGATACCATTCTATCATAATGGCCATATTGCAAAGAAATGGAAAGCGTCAAATATTTTTATTGTTTTTGTGAGTTTGCATCTTTTGGCAACAAGGGAAACCTACAGAACCCGCGTTGCCATAGGTTTTTAAAATACAATGTCACAAATTCATGACGATCTAAACTATGCACCGAAGTCTGAGTTAGCCACAAAGGCCTGCCCATTTGTGGTCCCATAGAAGTACAATCCTAGGAAAGGAACTCTGAAAATGATTCAGCGCTGCAGCATTCTGCATCAAATGGCTAGCCCCAGGCCTCATATCTACAATGCCTTGGTCACCAACCTAGACTTTCACCAGATATCACTAGACAATAGCCCTTAATCCTTCTCATGTTTGGCCCTGAAAACCGTTAGCATTCATCACTTCAGCAGAAAGTTCACTGAGGCTAACTGCAATAGATCCATGAGCTACAAACAACCTTTTGGTTTGCCAGCATTAATCATAAAATAACATCTTTATAACCTCAAAACTTTCGAAAACAAGCAGTTTTCTTGGATACAAGTTGGCAGGGTGTTATAAGTACCCAACTCTATTGTTTGAGAGGAAGAAGATCTAATAGGGAAATCATACAGGTAAACAGAAAGATACATCATCATCAAGTCAAGTGACCAGAAAGATACATCATCATCAAGTCAAGTGATCAATGGCAGCTTCTCATATTGACTTATGAAAAAATGTTCTACACATCCTCATGGATTAAACATTACCTAATTCTGTGATAATTCCAATGAATTCTTAAATTCTATCCGTTAAGAAATATAGATTGTTGTTATCTAGCATCTTGCAAACTAAATTAGAAAGCTTTATAAATATTCCCCCCAACACCTGGAAAGACATGGCAGTCATTACATCAGCCAGTCATGATCTATAAAGTCTTTTCCTAGGAATTTTTCTGTAACTATTGCAGAAGCCATGAATGATCAGAAATTCAAATCCTGCCATTATTCACTTGAAGACGACAAGATTCTTTTTTTAAATGACCAAGTGTCAATTTTTGGGGTTAAAAGTTTGCATCCTGATCTCATAGATACATGCACAGTAATTTTTTAAAGGAATATAACTGAGACAACAGAGAAAACCGCTATATGAGAATGTTACTATTACCATGAGAGAGCATGTCCAGGAACATCAAGTTCAGCTAATACATTAATTCCTCGCCTTTGAGCATAACTGCAAATTTTTTCTTGACATATTAGAGATGATAGAACTACATAGACAATAAGTTTGTAGAAGGTGAAGACAGCAGAATCACTTGCCTCACAATTTCAGCAGCATCAGAAAAGGTGTACCGCTCTGAAACTGAATAAGCCCCATCCCACAGATGTGGATATGAAGGTATCTCCAAAGGGAAAGATTGGGTATCTACAATGTGCCAGTGCAACACATTCTGCATATGCAACAGAATAAAATCATAAAGGCCAATGACAGGTATTGTTTTTCAATAGTTTTATTGACCTGCTAATACCTTCTGCAAGGAAAATCCACTTCTCATCGACTAATTCTGTTAATACCATAGCTATCTGAGTTCTTACAACAGGCTAGATGATTAATACCACAGCTATCTGAGTTCTTACAACAGGCTAGATGATAAAAATCAAGGTAAGGTCAGTGTGAAACAACATTACATCTTGTTACAAAGTAAACCGTATCAGCAAACTGCTAATTACAGTAAATTGTTGTGTTAACACCATTTGCTGTTCAAAAAGGAGGGAAGACAGGTAATTTAAGCGACAGTTGCCAAATTTCTGTCTCATTTCATGTTGGATAGGTTTCCTAGTGCAAGATCCAAGGCTTAAACACTGCTGCACAAATTACTATTTCCTATCCTTTTTATGGATGCAAGATTTCCCAAACTTCATTACTGTCCCTCTAGAGGAAGAAGCTAATTCAGGCAAACTAAATCCTAGCAAATGGTTATGAACAGAAATAGGGATGACACTCCTCAACAAATGCGATCATGAAAACCTCTTATACCTATAATGCTAAAAGCAAAATACCACTGATTATTTTCCAGCAAACAGTAGAAAAAATATGTAGTTATTTCACCAAATATTCTAAAAGATTCTCAACTATAGATTAGTTAACTATGCATCACATACCAATTTTGCATAGGCCATAGAATCAATTACTTTCTTAATCATTGGCACTGGCTGATAGTGTCTTGATGTATCTGCACAAATTCCACTTGTAAGTCAGACAAGCACATTAGAATTTGAAAATACAGAGTGGATTTGAGATATAAAAACAGAATCGACCAAACAATTGGACATCAAGCTTTTCAAGTGGCCCTATGTCAGCTTGGGATAGCCCTCCAGACCCATTTCACATGAAGTAAACTTTCTTCCCATCAAAACCTTCAGTAGTAATTGCCAACCTTATCAAACCAGAAGCTAGTACATGGAATAAAGCCCTCGGCTGGGGCTTTGAAAGACATATACATCAAAAGTAAACTAAACATATTACAGAAAAGGACTGCAGAAAACAACTCACCAATCAAGAGCCCTCGATAAGAGAATCTTGGTTGATCAATGATAGTCCACGGGACCATGTGAACTTCAATCAGTCTAGTTGTAAAGTTAAAATGACACAATTGGCTGAATGTCTGCAAAATTTAATGTCATGTCAAACTTAGACAATTTTGAACTTGGTAGGAGTATCAAAAGAGATACAATTTCATGTCTTAAGGATTAGTATAAAACCTGAAGCCCATGTAACGCCCCATACACAGTCTGCGCCTGTAATGTTGCCAAACAGAATTTGAATTGATCAAATAATTTACATGAATCAAAGCGTACTGATGATGTAGACCAAACTCAGCATTGACCATTAAATGTATCGATTTGGTGCCTCTACAGAACATTAGTTCAAAAATTATGAAAAAAACAACCATGCTTCAGCAAGGTCCCACTCCAGTATTGATTATAATCATGATAGTGGAAGATTTTATAAAACATGATTTAATGTTAGTAGTTCTCTACAATGCATGCTTGACCCGTCTCGTAAGCAAATACTAGGTTTTAAGTTCACTAATCTAGATAGGACATCGAATAATTCCTTTGAGACTCCTTCCCCTCGTCCAAAAGATTGAGACTGGAAACATTTGTCAATGCGCTGGCTATATGGCACATCCAAATATGTCAAAGCTACATTTCAACATAAATATATGAAAACTATTTTAGGAAATGTCAGACAAAATCCAGTAGCATTTTCTTTCAAGTCTTACTATTTGAACATCTTCCTTGAGAAAGAAACTCGTTACAATTGAGTTGGACAGGCGTAAGTTGTTAGACAATATAGCTAAAAAGACAAAAGGTAGCGGTTGCACCCACCTCAAGATGGACGTAATCTGGCATCTCTGGTGAAGGAACCAGCAGTTTGTATGACTCGGCAACACCATATTGTAACTGTAAAAGCACACCACAATACAGGGAGAAAGAGCATTTGTTTAATCGAAATTAAAGGAAGGAGCTCTCCAGATTTCATCTAAAATGCCAAAAAAAAAACCTTGATTATTGTTTAAATAAAACTTAATGATAGCTACAGCTCATACTTGATTACTTCCTAATAATTGTTGTATTTAGTGAAAAATAAGTTAAAACAAAAGGATTATCAAATTGCACATCACTTTGTATTTCAAGATCGGGAAAAAAAACAACTTTTTAAAAAAAGTTGTCAGCGGTGATAATGAAACTTTTAATACAAGTGGAAAGAAAAAGGAGAAAATGACTTCTTCTTAGCCTAGCTCAGAAGAATCACATTCCCAGACTTTTAAACATTAATCTTTAGGCTCGTGTGAATGAACTGATCAGGTAATAATCAGAAAAGAAAAGAAAAGGTTCTGACTGGAAAGATAATTGATAACCAATGACACCATACCTGGTCATCTGGTGAGAAAATAAGAACATGAATTCCTTTAATGATGAGAGACTTGTCTACTCTAGAAAGATCACCATCAACAACGTGAGCAACTTTCACTACATCAAGCATTCTTGTAAAGCCATCCTTCAAAATCTCAGAGCCATCAATGTACTTGCTCCCATCAGTAACTAACTGAAAATCTTGACTCATGTAAACCCTGCTGTGCCCTCTACTCACCCACTTCGGCATTGGCCATACATTCAACTCATTCACATTCTTTGCCACAGCAGCCCCAAGAAACAAAAACACCACCACTAACCAAGCACTTTTCAACCCCATCTCTATCTTTCCAACAAAATAAAAAAAGAAAAGAAAAGAGACCCAAGAAACAGAATCAAGATTGAAGTTCAGATATATAGACACACACTACATACATTTGTATCAGTGTATGGTCTATATTCAACTCCTGGCGCTATAAAAAGATACGAAAAAACAGAGAATCTTGGGAGGTGGAGAGAAGGGGACAAGAGGGTTGTGGTGGGCTATAAAATTCAAGATAATGGGATTGACAGAGAAGTTGTTTTATGTTTCCTTTTTTTTACATTTTCAGAATGAATTTAGTGGTTGTTTTGGCGTGAGAAGCACTGATGTGAGATTGAGATGGGCTTTCCTTATTTCTTTATTCTCTCTCCCACCTTATCCTGTTGTTGTCTTAAGAAGATTATAATACTAAATCCAAAATCTAATCTGAATCTATTTTTGTTTTCAAATCTGCCGGTCCAAGCAGTAACGGAAGGTATCCATTGTTTGGTGAATAATGAATGCCTGTGAGTGTACAGTGACACTTTCATAGCTTTTAATCTTTAGCATGTGTTTGGAACTCTAAAAAGAGGTGGGTTTTGAACTCAATTCCTCCTTCCTTCTCATACTTACCACTACTTTTATACGTCGGTGCAAGAGAAAACACAGCGTCTAGAATTTTAGAGTAACTGTATGATTTTAAAGTTTCTATCTGGTCGACTTGCAAGCTTGAAGATGTGTGAAATTATGATAATAATTGTTTTTTATGGTGTTATTTATTTTAAATTTAATCAAAATAATTTATTTTATTTTTTAAAATTTATTTATAATATCAACACATTAAAATCATATAAAAATATTAAAATATATTAATTTAAAACAAAACAAATATTTTTTATCAAAAATATTTTTCAAACACGGAAGAAAATGGACTCTTAGAAAAGTCGTCTTCTTTCATACTTTTTCTACTTCGACCTTGTTTGCCTTTTTTTTTAGCGAAAACATTGTTTTCAAAAAAATAATTTTTTTTGTTTAAAATTGATTTTTTATATGATTTTTTATTATTTTGATGTGCTAATATAAAAAAAATTATTTTAATATATTTTTAAATTTGAAATATTTTGAAAAAAATCACCGCTATAATATTTTAATATATTTTAATTTATTTTTTATTTTATTGCTTTATCTTTTATTTTTTATTATTAAATTAATCAAAATTTAACTTACCAATTAAATTTCTCTAACTTCCTTGAAAACAAAACCATCTTCTAATTATTATTTTTTTAAAATAAAACAAATTATTTTGTGAATTCTCGTGTTCCACCCATCTAAAATCTATTTGATATTATAATGACGGTTGTTTTTCAAAGTGTTTTTTATTTAAAAATATATATAAATAAATTTTTTATTTTATAAAAAATATTTTTAACATCAGCACATCAAAATAACTTAAAAATATTAAATAAATAAATAGATAATATTTTTTAAAACATAAAACCAAACATCC
>Ga0325402_1002791_pt1 | contig 15492 bp, 7 predicted proteins | sample PopdelMetagenome_22_FD_207212 | JGI IMG/M metagenome (GOLD analysis project Ga0325402, IMG submission 207212) | Populus deltoides microbial communities from Bellville, Georgia, United States - Xylem-PdKOR-R3 | ecosystem: Host-associated > Plants > Phyllosphere > Stem > Wood/Secondary xylem... | reverse complement strand
TTTTCTTTTTTCGTCTCCTCTCTCTCTTCAAAATAGATTTGTTGATTTTATGTGTAATGAAAAGTTGTGAAGTATGACAATAAAAATTGAAGCATTTGCTTGAATCTTGTCCTGAAAACTTAACATGATCAAAGATCTCATAGACTGAGCTAAAAATCAACTCCGCAACACACACAGATGAACTTGTATAAGGAATATTGACTTGGTTAAAACATTTCTCTCCTCAATTTCTCTGCTGTTCAACTTTTTGATATTCAAGTGGATAAAACAAACTCGATTGTTGCTAATTCATAATAAATTCTTGGACATTAGAGAAGAGAGCAGAAATCCCTATTTCATGAAGTTTACTCTGACAGCAGCCACTTGTAAAGAAGATTTGTACCGTTGTTTAACTTGTGTGCGAGAAACTCGTTCTGTTCTGCTGCTAGATATTAGAACAGAATACCAACGGGCCGCGATAGTCATGCACTTGTTGAGTGTCATTTGCCTTTACAAAATTCCTTGCACCTCCTTTGTTACCATTTGCTTAGACTTTACCATATGAATTTTTATTTTGAGAGAAAAAACACGAGGTAAAATTTCCTTTGAAAATACAAGAACAACTCTTTACTCGTTAGGGGGGGTGGATTGAGATAAAATTGAAGTCGTTCAACTTCAAATGCCTAAGGGAAGCTTTGTTTCAACAATATAGAGTTGCCTGTGTTAATTGAAAAGGACAATTGATGAATTGCAAGTCAAAGCATTTGAACCGGAAAGGGGCATCATCTGCCTGTTCATGATTTGAAGGAGGAAGGATAGAATTAATAATAGTTCAGTACCCAATTCCACAACAAATTTGAAGTACTAGCTGCAGATTCATTTTAAAACCCTACATACTAAAGAAGAATAGAAACCAGCAACTGGAAGTTGAGGTTCAAAAGAAAGAAAATCTACTGATAGTCTTGCTGATATTCCTCTCCTTCCTCCTCCTCCTCGTATTCTCCTTCCTCATCAGCTGTTGCATCTTGGTATTGCTGATACTCAGAAACCAGATCATTCATGTTACTCTCCGCCTCAGTGAACTCCATCTCATCCATTCCTTCCCCAGTATACCAATGCAAGAAAGCCTTCCTCCTAAACATGGCAGTAAATTGCTCACTAACCCTCCTAAACATCTCCTGTATAGATGTTGAATTGCCAATAAATGTGGATGCCATCTGAAGACCGGTAGGCGGGATATCACACACAGTTGACTTTACATTGTTTGGAATCCACTCAACAAAGTAAGAAGAGTTCTTGTTCTGCACGTTCAGCATCTGCTCATCTACTTCTTTTGTACTCATCTTGCCACGGAACATGGCTGATGCTGTTAGATAGCGTCCATGTCGCGGATCAGCTGCACACATCATGTTCTTCGAATCCCACATTTGTTGAGTGAGTTCTGGAACTGTCAAAGCTCTGTACTGCTGCGAGCCACGGGATGTGAGTGGTGCAAAACCCACCATGAAAAAGTGAAGACGAGGGAACGGTATCAAGTTCACTGCAAGTTTTCTCAGGTCAGAGTTCAACTGACCAGGGAACCTCAAGCAGCATGTAACCCCAGACATTGTTGCAGATATCAGATGATTCAAGTCACCAACTGGTCTCAAATACAAGGAAAAACACAATTTGTTATATTAATTTGTGTTGCTCTTAACCATACAGTGCTTAAAATTATTTATTTATATACACAACATAAAGCAATCATATTCATTCAATTAACAGAACAAAAAGTAGATGGAGAACGTAGTTAACAAAGAACTTACAGCTAGGAGTGGTGAGTTTCAGAGTCCTGAAACAGATATCATACAAGGCCTCGTTATCGAGAACCATACACTCGTCAGCATTCTCGACAAGTTGATGAACAGACAAAGTAGCATTATAAGGCTCAACAACTGTATCAGACACCTTTGGAGAAGGAAACACAGAGAATGTCAACATCATTCTATCTGGGTATTCTTCTCTAATCTTCGATATCAATAGCGTTCCCATTCCAGACCCGGTTCCACCTCCAAGTGAATGACACACTTGAAACCCTACATACATATCAAATCAAATAAATAAATAAACCCAGTTAAAACCCCATGAGCAAAATAATCTTAATTTGTTAAGTACACTAGATTATTATAGCAGTAACCTTGCAAGCAGTCACAATTCTCGGCTTCTTTTCGAACAACATCGAGGACAGAATCGATGAGTTCAGCGCCTTCAGTGTAATGACCTTTAGCCCAGTTGTTTCCAGCACCAGATTGGCCGAAAACGAAGTTGTCAGGTCTGAAAATCTGACCATAGGGACCAGATCTGACGCTGTCCATGGTTCCAGGCTCCAAATCCATGAGGACAGCACGAGGAACAAACCGACCGCAACTAGCTTCATTGTAGTAGACATTGATTCTTTCAAGCTGGAGAGGGGAGTCGCCTTGGTAACGGCCGGTGGAGTCTATGCCGTGTTCTGCACAGACGACTTCCCAGAACTTGGCTCCTATTTGGTTGCCGCATTGCCCGCCTTGAATGTGAAGGATCTCACGCATTTTTGCTTGTGGTTTTGTAAGAAAAATGTATAGAAGAAGAGAGGATTTTGAATTCGGAGAGAGGGAATCGGGCAAATGGAAGATTTTATAGAGGAAAGGGAAAGGGGAAAGCGAATATTTTATTTAGAAACGGTAAGTTGGGCTGCCTGCTATTTCTAACGGATAGGAATCCAACGGTTAAAACTTGTAGAGGGTTTTTGAAATTCAAATTTTCAAATTCGTGGGTTACAGCTGTCCGTACATAAACAGCAGAGCCTCTCGTCTGATTGCCTACCTTCCATGCTATTTATGATTTACGAATTGATTACAATTTTGATCCTTGTAGTTTAATAAAACTAATTAAGTGGTCCTTGTAGTCTAAAAGATAATTAAATAATCCCTTGCACCAATGACAATCCTCAATTTAGTGGATTTTTTTTATTTTTCTATCCAAGAACACCTTCCTTCCTCCTAATCATTTCATCCATGGAAAAATAAAATAAATTGGAAAAGAACATTGAAATCTATAGAATGATCAAGCTATAAAATATAAACAAAACCGAAAAACATAGGGACTAAAAATCAATTTGTTAAAAGTGTAGGTATTAACTAGTTAATTGTTTTAAGCTACAAGGACTAAGTTAAAATTAACACTAAATTTGGCAGCTAAACAGAATCTCCGATTTTCTTTTTATAATGAGAATGAACAGAATCTCCAGTTATTAGGTTCGAAGCAGAATAGTACAGTTCCTATTTATATTTCAACCCATGACAGTATCAGTACAAAGCTAACATTTTTCAGCAATACAAAATTCAAAAATTAAGCCACAATTCCCTGGTATATGCCTACTTAAAAGCGAGATAAATATTATATTCCACGTAAAACAACTGAAGCTTTAATGGAAGGGTGTGGGTGTATAAGAAAACCCCAGAGAAAGTATACCGCCACCAGAAAAAGCTTCTTTTCCCGGAAGAGGCCGTCCCTTGTTCCTTGCATAGACAAGCACACTTGATGATGCAGGGTTAGCTCCATGGATTAGAACCGAAGTTCCACAATAGATTATTGAGACATTATGAAGAAAGACCCGAAAAGAAAGGGAAAAGGCAGCAAGCATTAATAAATGATAACCCAAAGCCCAACTGAAGGGCCGCATATTCCTAGAACCACCTTGTACACTCTGTTTCTTTTCTTCTTCCGTACTGCGCCTTTAGACAACAATCCAGACGCTGGGTTCATACTTGATGATAGGCCGTTATGATCACTCTCCGAAGATGCATGCAATTCCTTGGCCATGTATTTTCGGCAAGAAATATGATTTTGAAGTTTAAAAAGAAATTCCCACCGCCTAACAATGAACTCTCAGGGGTGGGAGCATCCAACAGTATCAAGACCCACAGAGACAACATAAACATTCATTAAATTCAGGTAACGAGGGCCTGCCTGCCTACATGCTATCTTCTGTTAAATCTAGTGTTCAGAGAATCGTGACTAGACTCTTTTCTTATCCCGGTAACTTCATAAGAAACGTTTCCTGAAAATTATCCAAAGTCTACAAGCATCCTCTCATATTATTCAACTTTCTCCCAGTAACCCGCCATAAATCCCGCACTAATGTAAAAGGAGATTGATTTGTTCATGCACATGCCTACTCCAAGCAGAAATTGAAACAGCTTAAATCGCCGGAAGAAACCATTTCGATTGTATTTGATAGCAGTTGTGTCTCAACATTTTACAACATTGTTCACCCAAGTGGACTTCAAAGCCATGTTGTGGAGAAAGGGAATTGAGACCATTATAAATTTTGCATCAAAACATCATAAAAATATTACATTTGATTTTGCTTTGTAGAAAGAGAATGAACATATATCCATTATTCTAGGTTTTGACTGGAGCTTCTTAAGAGGTAATACCAAAAGGTATTATTGTTAACTCTTTTTTTCCCCTTCAAACACAAGATCACGTAATGGTGTACAACATTGATGTCAACTAACTGATGAATAAAGCATAAAACATCACAGATAATTGAAATGAAAATGCTAGATACCCTCCACAAGTTAACTGACAAATAAGATGCAATCCACTACCAAATAAGAAACAAAATGAAAATGCTAGATACGCTCCACAAGTTAACTGGCAAGGTGGACTAAAAAGGAAACAGCTTTCAACATATTATTGAATCACAGCCCTGTATAAAAAGTGTAAACTTTGGAATCGTTGCTTTGATGAGTTCATAACAGAAGTGTACATCAGACATACACAGATGATACTGCCCAATATCATCATTATCATCTTAAATCTCATTTAAATTTCTAAGGTATATAACTCAATTTTATATTGACGACAAATCTGTTGAGTTGTAATAAATGAATTTCCAGTTTTAGATTTTTTGTTCATCCTGAAAGTGTCAAGAAATCACAGAACCACATATAATAAATTATTTATGGATGCATTGGTCCAATTAATATCCATTAGAAGAGTGGCGCAGATAAATCAAAACATAGTACTTGCTAAAGGATACAGCATAACACTAGTGGATAATTTCTATTAAAAAATTGATGGAATATTACTCTGAAAAAAAGAGTTGTACCTTCAACAACAAACGACAGTAATTTATTTAATATGCCAATAAAGTAAAGTTCTTAGCATCAAATAGCTTGAACAGCTTACAATTAATCTGCATGTTAAGGCCACCAATTGTCTATTTTTTGCATAATGTTACTGTTAAGTGGGAGAAAGAGATTATATTCGAACTGTAAAAAGTAAAGATTCACATCTCCTATAGCATTTTCAGCTACTAGCACTTTCTTTTTCTTGTGTTGCTCCTACTTTGGTATTCTCAGGCCCAGCAGCAGGTTTGTTTTGATGAAAGGTATCTTCTTAACCATTCATCAACCCTGTTGTTTTTTTGGACACCAAGCATTGCATCTTCACAAATACATTATTTTCCCCAACATCATCTATGAAGTGCATTAGTTACAGATTCTGTTCTCCATTGAAGCATGCTTAATCTAAGAGCACGTGTCTGACACCAACTGCTGACAACGTTTATGTTATGGTACTGAGCACACTAACTTATCAATCATCACCAATTCTCATACACCAAGTCACCAACACAACATATATCTTTTACCTTCATGACATTTTGCTTTATTGACAACCATTTCTTCTAAACCTTCTTTTCTAATTCAATTGGTAAGATTCCAACCTACGTTTGTTTGTGTATACAGGGGGGGTAGAGAATTGTCCTAGTAGCATTCACGCTTGTTCACCATGGTATAAACAGGGAGAGGAAAAAAGTTAAGGGAGCATGCATTTCACCCCAAAACTGGATGTGATATTGACCTACAATTATACAGGGTTGCCCCTCAAAATTTAAATCGTGTTCATCCCTAAGCACTTAACCAAAACACCATTACATTTAACCCTGAAAATTTACTCTTTAATATTTTCTTCTTCATTTTTTAACCTTATCTAGCAGGCAAAATATGACATAACACCCAAACCAATGTTCAAGGGATTAGTTAATCGAAAATTTGACAACAATGACCTAGATGACAGCAGCTAGTATCTGTCTAGCATAGCTATTCAATATGATGTCGTCCATTGATGTGAGCTTTGTGTCCTAGTTTGAAGAATTAAAACACTTTTCTATCCAATAAAGAAGTCCACATGATGATCAATACCTAAGCATCAGGTAGAAAGATTGCCAGTACAACCCCGATGCTACAAATGAAGAAAAGCGACCAGGCAGGATTCATTATTTGAGTGGAAAATTCTCAGAATCTTCAGGAATAAAAACCACAAACCTGGTGAAACAGATGAAGAAGCAGGTTTGAAGTCCAGAGGATGGCTCCTAGTGAAAAGGCTGCGGCATTGCTTTGAGTAAAGCACCACTTTTTTGTTATAAGAGATGATAAGAGTTCATAAAGCATAAGAGGTCCATAAAAGAATCACAATTGCATAAATGAACCAAAATTAATATCAACTGAAGGAGTCACAATAACTTAGTGTTTTGAATTGTGTCTATGCAGTGATCTTGAATATTAAGTAAGTTTAGATGTTTTACATGAAATCAGCATTCTTCAATTACTTTGGCAACATTTCAACTAGTAGCTAACAATAAGAGACCAGGTTATGACCACTTAATTGTCTATCAAGAGGACGAATCTGAAGCAAACATCAATGATTTTGTTGATATTATAATATTTGGGTCTAAATTTTCTGTATCTCACTTTCTTTAGCATTTAAGACCACAATTTATGAGTGTGTTCCTTTAATGGGTGTCTAAACTCGCAGCAACCCATGCTGTGGCAGATTATGAATGGCACAACCACAATTTATTTCAACCTAATTAGTTTGACAAGGCAGTAGTTTGAGGGGGAGGTTTGTGTAGTTCCTTATTTGCTTCTTTTCTTTTTTTCAGAAATTATATACCAGTGAAAACCTTGCTTGTGTGTTCCATGGCATCAATTTAAACACTGATGGTGTACCAATAAACTATGAAGCAGTTGATATAGTTTCTCCGAGCACATATTCTAAGCCTACAACTTCCAACATGTATTTTACACAGTGCAGTTGAACGCTCATAAACCTAGACAAACAAATTTGGTTTATGATCCTTGACAAAGGCTTTATAAAGTATAATTAAACAGCGTACTTTACTTACCATGGCATGTCTCATCATACTGCAAGTGCAGAAAACAGCAGCTTCTGCTCTAAATGTATATACTATAGAATACAGAGTATAGTCCAGCCAGTCTTACCAAAAATACACAAAGCCAGAGGAGTAGTAAACCCTCTTCCCCAGATTGCAGATGACAATAATTTCATCATGTCCAACCCAGGCAAACCACATATTTTTCTTTTTATTCCTTTGTTTTTCTCTTCTTTTGTACAATGCAGTCAACGTTATAAGCTTTGTTTAAGAGTTGCATAATGCCCATCCTCTCTATCCTAAAATATACTAAGCTAGTGCTTAAGCCATTATAACCATAGCAGCCTGACTTCATATATGACACAAATCCTATTTGAAATATCCATTTACAATTGAGATTCATTTTTATTTTTCTTCTAACCTCCAATATTTTGTATTAATTATTTCCACGTCAAGGAGTGTCGATCATGTTTCATGATTTCCTTTAAACTAGCACCCTCATATGCGATTTCCTTTAAACTAGTACCTTCATATATGCAGCAAATTATTCAAAGTTCTCAAGTCCAACATATTATGTTTTAAAAACTACAGAAAAATGGAAAGGTATTATACAAAGGATTCACCACCCCACCTCCCGCCCCACAGATAAGGAATGCCAAAGATACTTAGGATAATAGAGAAATCAGCCAACCAAGATAAGAAAGCTATTCTAGAAGCCTCTTAGTTTTCTAATATCAGCTAGCCAATTTATACTTGATCCTAGTCATTTTCAAGCCTCTTAGTTTCCTAAGATTAGTATGCCTATCCTTGTCATTTTCAGCAATCAAATGCTTGATCATTAAGAGGGTGAAAAATCCACAAAAAAATTCTACTTCGGTAATAAAGAAAATTCAAATCATCAATACTAACAAGCAAAAGTTCGCGACTTACATCTGTTGGATGAACATAACCTCACCACATCTAAAAAAGACGACTGGGTAAACCTTTCCGCTGAACTTTCAGTCTTTTTGTTGTAGGCTTCACCCAAAAAGACAGGCCGAATTGAAAATATCTATTATAAAAAAAATTCACCAGAAAATAAAAATCAACACTATCAGAGTCAATGAATTGTGGCAGCATTATGCAGTGCCTCATGCTACCAAAATAATCAGCTACTATAATTTCAGCAATGAAGCAAGCTACTGGAAAGCAGCATTTTCAATCAATAAAACATAAAATCTGTTAAGAAATGTATTGGAGTCACCAGTTAGAAGAAATGGAATCTCTAATAGCATGGTCGATGGAATATATTATCCTTATTGAAGGTGCTAACAGTCAGATATTCAAGATGTAGTTGAAACCATCCAAGAAAGGGAGAGAAAAACAGCACTTAGTAGGCAGTCTTCACTTAAGAAAATGGAGCTTAATCTCGCTATCTTCTAACCAAGAAACCATCACACAATTCAAGTATCAAAAATATGTAGTTATCTCCACACAGCACAGCTATAGCTTCCTTTATTAGCAAATTCATGTATGACTATCAGTATACTTCATAAATCAGCCAGGCTCTTCTTAATTAAATACTCTCTCCTCATAGTTGCTTCCAATAAGTCAGCTTCCAAGAGAACAGCGTGCAAATCTTCTCAGATAACACAAACACTATGAAACAAAACTTGGTTCGAGACTTGCCTACAAACCTCATAACACTGAGTTCAATTCCTAAATTTGATAAGAATTTCCAAATCCACCTCAATTCCCTCAAAACTTTAAGAATTTTATTCAGGCAGAAGATACTTTCATCTCATAAAATTTTGCTGCAATCGGTAGCAAAAATTGGCAGTGAATTACTATTCTTAATGTATAATTTCCAAGCTTTATTCTTTGAACATTAAGAATCAAGTGGAAAGATTCACAACATTCCAACATAAAGTAAAAGTAAAACAAAATCATGCATGGCCACCATAAAGATTGATCAACCACATCAATCAGAAATTGAATGGCACAATCAAATTGTTGAGTATTGTTATGCAGTTCCAATTTCGATATGACATAAGAAACAATCTCCTTTGCTGCACCTAATGAAGTTCCAAGTTCACTGATATAGACATTTAAAGATGGAAAAAATATATATTGAAGGAAAAAGGTTAAATGAGCCAGTTGGCCAAGAAATTAACATAATGTGGACAAGTAGGGATGTCTTTAGAACATGAAATGACATAAATTAACATAATGAGGAAAAGGCTAGAATTTGATTAATTACAATTGTCATTCTATAAAATGATCATCTCTTTGAGCTGGCCGCTCCGAAAAAATTTGATCCAAGTGACGAAAACCATCCAGAATTATCTTAAAATTTGATAAGAAACTATTGCAATCCTAAAGAAGTTATTAAGTGCTTGATCAAAATTTCATTAGATACAAGCATCAAAACTTTCCTATGTCTTAAAATTTCAATACTAAGAGATTCTATTAATCCAAATAAGGGATGTCACATGTCTAACTAGTGCCATTAACAAAAGAAGTTTGAATAAACAACCTATTGTAATTTTACTGTCATCTTAAGAGAAGTTCAGCAGAGTGGCAATTCCCTATCAAAAGAGTTGAGGCTACAGGATTTGAGTTCAATCCAATTGCATGCGTCATCAAAAACTACCTAAAACCCAGAACTTTAGACTAGGAAGAAAACCTCATCTCCAAACAAGGAGATGGTAACAGCGCTACTGTTGTTCCTCAAAAGAAGTTGGGTTCTACAAGCAATCTATTGCAGGTTTGATTCCAAAAGCACAAGTTAGACACTACAGGTTTCAGTACCACAACCACAGTTAAGGAACCAATTTAGTTGAGCTCTAGACTTCGTTGAGTAGAGTTATTAAGTGAGCAAATAGCACCAAGATTAACTTAATATTCTGGGATTATAAAGATTAGAGGTACAATTCAAAACATCCTAAAAATTCCATTTCAAAAAACTAAAGGAAGCAACACATTCACAATGAACCAATAAGATCAAACGGACTTTTAACTATAAAAAAAACTAGATAAAGCAAATGTTAACATAAAACTAGCCCAGTTCTAAAATGAAGATTTCAATATCGAAAACCAACAAACTTAACTGCCACTGAACTTCAGGTCTGAAAACTCTCCTTTTAACAAGACAGCAACCTGAATTGACAAAACTGGCATAAACCATTGGGAAATGCAGGAAATGGGCAATGGAAGGTTGAATCACCAATGCTGCCAAGTTCAAATTACCAAAGGAACAAATTCAACAGCAACAAGTCCAATGCGATTCAATTGCCAGGCCCCATCATGAGTTAATGTTTATTCCCACGTCCCTCGAAACTTGCATTCCTTGACTTGCTTTTATCTTCAAGTGAGGAATGATGACTGGGAGTTCTACAAAATAAAGCAGAAAAACAATAGTAACAGAAGTTTCTGGCAAATAAAACCTGAGAATATATTGGTGGAACAAACTTACGATTTATGCTTCTTTGCATTCTGCTTGATGGTTACAACCATATCTAGAGCCATCTTTTGGTGCTCCCTCGTTTGTGAATGCAAGTCCAGGGCTTCAACTGTTTCGCAGTCAACTTTACATATACGACACCATCCCATGCTTGGTTTTCTCTTTCTAGAATTATCAAAAAACTGCAAGTCGCCCTAAGAATACAAAAGTAAAAAAACAAATAAATATAAATAATGAATGTAAAATGCAGAACTTTATGAAGCCAATTCAATTAGGATACACATGCTCTTACCTTGCCTATCCATATCGAAAGGTTGCAATGATGTTTTCAAATAAATCCTTTAAAAACAAATTAACCAGATAATATTTTAACAACATAAAATTAAAGAACTAGTACTCACTGCATAGTTTCCCCCAAAGCTGCTTCTAAATCCAGGCTCACCAAGTTGATGATGATAGAAGTTCCCTGGCCCAGTCAATTCTCCCATTCGTGCATGACCAGGGAAAGCACCAAAGTTACCTGGCTCTCCCACCCACAAATGACTAGGCAGGTTACGAGGACCCAAATGTTCACCCCTCCGCAAATGGGCAGGCCGACCATCATGTCCCATCAAATCACCACTCAAATGCTCACCCATGTGCAAATTACCAGGACCCTCAAGCTCACCCCTGCGCAAATGACTAGGAAAAACTGGAAACCTACTATCACGAAGAGAACTAGAAAATGTATCACCAAATCGGTGTGGATCTCTGCCATCAATATCATCTAGGCCTGGAAGGGCACCAAATCTCCGTGTAGGCATGCCAGGGTAATCCCTAACTGGACTTCTTGGTGCCAAATTATCCATATGACGGTGATCATATCCAGGAATAGGGGGCCCAAGAAAACCAGGACGAGTTCGAGCAAAATCAGATCGGCCTGCTAGACTGTCATGATAACCTAATGATACTTCCGCATCGTTGGGATGCAATGCTTTATCATGATGGTAGGGAGGAAAGAATCTTGGAGGAGCAGAGCCACCAAGTGGTTCCATGTTCAACCCTGAATCATAATTAAAACCATGGGATCCCTTGTCAAGAGGTCTTGGTGCTCCGTCCACACCAAAACCACGAGGACCCCTATCAAGAGGTCTGGATGAGGGAAAGTGACTACTAGATTTTGGAACAGGTTCGGTGTCCAAATGAGAGGGCCTGGGGAAATGCTTCAGATCTTCTTCAAACTCTCCTTGATGAACATTGTGATGTGCTGGGCCACGTGGAAAGGGATTCAAATGCTCATCTGGTAAAGCGCTGAACCTATCTGAATTAGGGCCTTGGGCCCCATTCATTCCCACCACATTTGAGTACGTTCCTTGTCTACCATCTGGATATTTAGGCCTCTGATTTGCAAACATGGTGGCTTCATGGACATGTGAAGGAGTTCGCTCACCTTGAGATGGGGGTGCGGGTGCATGAGGATAGGCCCCTTGAGGAGGACCATAATGACTTGGTACATGTCCAGGACCTAAACGCCCATGTTGAGTTGGAGGATGCCCAGGCAATTGCATGTGATGTGGAGGTCCAAGAGGAGATGCTTGCACCAATGAAGGTCCAACAGGCCTTTGTTGAGCAGCAGAGCGCCCGTGATGAATTGGAAGAGGCTCTAGCTTTCCCTGGTCAACAGCTGAAACTGATTGAGATTGCATGTGACCATTTGGAGGAAAGCCTCCAAAACTTTGAGAAGTCGGAGTTTTGTCCTTCTGCAATTTCATAATTTGTTCTTCAAGGTGAGACGGGGCAGTTTCCAGCAGAGGACCATCCTTGTGTTCTGAAACAGAGAGCTCCACCTTTTCGTGGTCAGCATTAGAAACATCATTTTGCTCATCAGCACCATCTCTATGCTCTTCTTTCACCTGCTTAATTGAAGACTCTCCATTTGCTGCTGCAAGTGATTCTGGAACATCCTTAGCTTCACCTGTGGGTTTATTTTTGTCATCCACTTGCTTCAAGTCGCTTTCAGATTTTATGGTTTTCATCTCACTTGCATCAGCTGCAAGACCAGCATCCAAATCATTTAATTCCTTTTTAATAGTTTTTTGAGCAGACAATTCACCTTCTGCACCTTTCTCAATATCACCTTGCCTTTGTCTAGAACTAACCCCTGATTGTTGGTCAGAAGATAATTCAACTTGGTTATTTGTCTTAAGAATATTTCCAGATTGCTGGTTCGCACCAATCTGAATCGACCTGACCTGCATACCAGAGGCAGATTGTGGATATGACTGTGCAGGTAATCCAGGCCCTACTGCAAGACTTTTAGCTTGATGGGGATGTGCACCATGCGGTAATAGAACATTTTGCTGGGGATGTGGATAGGCATGAGAAGGTTGCTGGAATGACTGGGGTAATCCTTGGGGACGTAGTTGAGTCTGTGGATGCAGCTGCTGCTGCACATAAGGACCTTGCTGATGTGCTTGATTGTGAACTGCACCCCATGGTTGCCCAGAAAAAGGCTGCTGCTGCTGTGCATATTGCTGATGCATTGGTTGCGGAGTTGGCTGCATACCAGGACGTTGTTGAACAGGAAGTCCAGGTTGATGTGCATGAGAATGAATTGGCTGTTGTAGTGCAGGAGGAATGTTTGGGACTTGACCTTGTGAAGGCAGCAAACCTGGTTGCTGCAGGTTTTGAACTGCAGCATGATATTGTGGCTGAGGCCATAAAGATGATTGTTGAGGGAACTGACTCTGCATTTGAACAGGCTGTTGTGAATGAGGTTGAGGTCCACCTTGAGAGTGTTTTAGGGCTCCTGTCTGCATTTGTTGGTGAATCTGGGGCTGTTGATAAGAATGATGGCCTGTCACTGCATTGACTGAAGAATGCTGAGGCTGGGTCTGGAGATTAGGATTAACAGTCTGGCTGGGCTGAGAAGCCAGGGATTGTGGAATGGGCTGGAGTGTTTGTGGCTGAGCTTGTACATGAGGTTGAGGAACAGTATGCTTTTGAGGGTAAAGCTGAGAATTAGTCTGTGCCTGAATTTGGGGCTGTGGATGCTGCACCTGCAATTGAGGATGCTGATATTGAGGCACGTGCTGTGGAAGAGGCTGAACAGGGTGGGGTTGTGGATTGGATTGAGCCTGAGGAGGTGGATAGCCATGGGCTGGTGGATGTGCCTGCAGTTGGGTCAGAGATTGTTGCTGAGCTGTAAGGTGAGTTTGTTGCTGTGGATTCACTTGTACCTGGTTCTGGGGTTGAGCAGCAATGGGTACTTGAGGTTGAGGTTGGGTCTGCAGCTGGGGTTGGGGTTGGGGGACTTCAGCATGCATGCTCACCTGTGGTTGCTGGTATTGTGAAACTGCTTGCTGTTGATATGGATAGTACTGCTGATAATGCTGTTGATATGGGTCATATCCAGGATACTGCTGGTAGTACTGCTGATATTGCTGTTGCTGTTGATACCACTGTTCTGCAGTGGGCACCGCAGCCTGTACTGCAGTCTGGGCCTGGGTTGTTGCGTTGATTTGTTGGGTGGTATCTTTTCCAGGAGTTGTCATAGAAGTTTGAGCCTGGGGAGTTGTTGTTCCTGTTTGAATGGCAGCCTGAGCCTGATCAACAGTAGTTGGTGCGCCTGTGCTTGTTGCATCTTGGGCACCCTCAGCAGGTTGCGCTTGAGGCTGCACACCCTGTCATTGAACAATAAGAATATAAACCAATATAACAAAAGTACAGAGCAACTCCACACTTAAGTCCTAAATAAAAAATTTCTTGCACTCACTGGACAATTTTGAGCATGTTCCTGCACTTGACTATGCACAATTTGAATTCCACACCTGTTGCAAACTACAGGAGAATTACCAAAGGCACATCCCGAGCAATGAGATGCGCACTCAGACAGAGGACCCTGCCAGGGGCACCCACTCCTATGATATAAACAATGGACAGTTATCTTGCCAATGGTTTCAGCAAGTACATTGTTCGATTCAATAAGAGGCTGCAGTAAGCAATGTAAAAAAAAAAAATTAGCATGTACATAACACCACTGGCCCTGCAATTAGATTCACTACCATGATAGGCAAGGGAAAACCTTGGAATCTGCTTCTGTCACAAGGTAGCCGTCATAGGGGCAGGCTCGGGTAGTGCTGACGACATATGTCAAACAGGGTTTGCAGTACAAGTGAGTGCACTGTGATTGTAATGCTTCATTTGGGTACACAAGAAGGCGACAAACGGGACAAAAATACTCTCCAGAAAGAGATTGAATGTTAGGTATGCACTCATTATCAAATCCCATTGTAAAGTATCAATCAATCTTTGCTTCTTCGACTCCCAAACAACATCAATCTATCCAACCCTAACAATACAAGCAATACAATTTCTCATATCAAACAATCATGTTTTAAAAAAAAAAATATTTTAACCTAGACAATAAAAAATCGGTTCCAATTATTCTCAATAACCATAAAGAATTGCACCAGTGGAGTAAGAACCCGCGACGTACCTGAGTCTCGCAGATTAGATAACCCTAGAAAAGATTATTTGGTAGAGAAATCAGAAATGGAAAGCATTAGGGTTTCAATTGAAAAGGGGGTGTAAATTTAAGGCGAAATCGAAGGCATAGTAAGCATAAAAGGGAAAGAGAGAGAGCATAGATTCTTGAAAACAGATTGTTCCAGAAGGAGACGAACCTTTCTGATTGATTGAAGTGTGAAGAAGCAGCCTTGAAAAAACAAGATATATGCCTAACAGTCTATGCATGAGCGTGCTAGTGAAAAGGAAAATAGAAAGACGAGAAGAGACCGACTGGCATATGTTTGGTCTTCTGCTACGCTACACGACGTCGTTTGTGAGGTTTAACTAATATTGATTTTGTGTTTTTTAACGAAAAACC
>Ga0325402_1002790_pt1 | contig 15495 bp, 9 predicted proteins | sample PopdelMetagenome_22_FD_207212 | JGI IMG/M metagenome (GOLD analysis project Ga0325402, IMG submission 207212) | Populus deltoides microbial communities from Bellville, Georgia, United States - Xylem-PdKOR-R3 | ecosystem: Host-associated > Plants > Phyllosphere > Stem > Wood/Secondary xylem... | reverse complement strand
AAAAAAATCTAGATATTATGATTTACCTCTTGAAGTCTTTTAAATAGTCATGCTTGGAAGACTTTAACCAGTAAAAATAAGAGAGGAAAACACATACTGTATAAAAATTATATTTGTGGCTATGCTTGTATCTCACGTGTGCGGTGTTATGGCGATCATCCTTTCGAAGCGGGATCTTCATGGTGATGGGTGAAAAGGATAAGAAAATTCTTGTTTCTTATAGAAAAAGGAGATGGAGTTGCCATCTAATATTTTGATCACTATGAACTCTAACTGGTTTCAGAATCTGAATAGGGGACTTGTTGTGTATATGGATGATGTATCATCCCTAGTACACCTTACCTAAGATAAACTGTATTATTTATTTATTTATATAAAATAAGATAATGTTGTGTTTTCTAATCGTTAATCTGTCTAAATTTTAAGAAAAGTCCTCGGTAAGGATGTCCTTATCTTATCAGGTTAAAACATATGTGTTCTAAAGTCAAAATATATAAATAAAAAAAGTTTCTTTTTATTCAATATCAGGAATACATCTTATATATAAGTTTATAATCCTATAAATTAAAAGAAAACAAAATAAATTTTTTGGTGTTTTTAAAATGTAAGTCAAGTTCTCATATCTTTAATAAACTAGTTTTTAAATAAAAAAATGTAAAAAATATAAACAAAACTATTTTCATGAATTTTTGTATTTAAAGATGCTATCATACCTTATATTGTTTTTGTTTATTTTATTTTTATTTATGCAAATATGATTTTTATTATTATTATTGAGAAACTTGGTCAAATGGACACAAATAAAAATATGAAATTAACTAGGAAAATAATTTAAATAACAAAAATAGCAACTTTAAGGATTAGTTTGAGGAACTTCCCAACCTCAAATGATAACAACTATTAACCTTTATAAAACTAGCCTATAAAATCTTTATACCTGATTTGAGCATGATTCAATGATCGAATCTAAATTATGACTTTTTTTTATCAGATTATATGTTTGTCAATATTTTTGTATCTTTGTAAGATTGTTCATGTTGTGGTAACTTAAAGCATCACCTTTGAAATTGATATTGAATCTAAAGGCTAGGTTTGATATTTTTGTGAACCTATAATTAAACCAAATTATTTGGATGTGTAGAATTGATTAAATTACTTTCAATTTTTATTTTCTAATTAACTTGAATCCATGCTCGAACATAAATATAAATTTCACCTAATAACACAATGAACAACCTAAGTACAGTTAACATTCAAAACCAAATAAAAATATACAAAAACAGTTCTTACCATAGAAAGAAAATAACAATTTTAAAAACTTTATAATAACAATAGTAGTGGAAACTTGAAAATATGTAACAAAATATTTTTTTAAGATCCTTGATTGTTAAAAAGAAAAATAAGATATTAATTCACTTCATGCAAGAGGAAAAGGTTTGCATTCCATCAACATCACAAATTAATTTGTTATGGGTGTCATACATGTTTATATAAATTTTATCTAATTTGTTTTGTTTATTTCACTAGTTTTTTAATAATTAATAATTCATATATTTATATGCTTGATCTAGTAAGAGTATATGATAATAACAAATTTTTAAGATTTATATGATCAATAATTTAAACTATGTACTTTTAAAAAACTATTGATTATATGTAATTAGTGTTAAATTTGGTGCTTGATGTTAATAGATATAATTGTTACTAACACACTCAAATTTCAACTTTGCCCATTTTGATTCTTCTAGCTCTACAACTATTGGAATCTTTAATGATGAAGTCTTCCCTTTTAAAGGCATCACTTCTTCTAACCCGTATACAAGAGAGTAAGGGTTTGCACTCGTAGAAGTTCTAAATGCAGTGTAATATATGTGAAGTGTGCATGAAAGCATCTCATGTCAATCTTTATAAGTAACCACCATCTTCTGGATGATCTTCTAAAGATTTTGGGTTTGTAAGGAAAAGAATTAAGATGTTTAATCTTCCACGTAGTGTAGAGCTCAACTATTAGTTTCTAGTTAAAATTCTGTGTGTTATCATTTATCATTCTTGATGCACGTCATGACGACAAATAAGATCTTTCTTAATGAGCCTCTTGACCATAAAAATGAGTCACATGCATATATGAGCTAGTCTTTACCCATTTAATGAAGTAATTGATGGCTACTAAGATGAACCTGTGCCTATTGCTAGCCTTTGGATCGATCGATCCTATGACATCTAATCCCTACATATTGAAGGGCTAAGGTGAGGTCATATTGAACAACAATGTCAGAGGTGCATTTATTGTGTCACCATGTATCTAATACTTGTGGTATTTTCTGACATAGTTTACATAGTCCCTCTCCATAGTCAACCAGAAGTACCCAGATCTCTGCATTTGCCTTGTCATCGTATGTTTGCTAGTAAGAATGACATAGATTCTCTGGTGAATTTCCTGTAATGATTGCACAACCTTTTTTTTTTTTTATTCAGACACTTGAGCAAAGTCCAGTCAAACGACCTTTTGTATAGTAGATCTTCATCCAAGTAATAATCCATTGTCATTTTCCTCAAAGTCTTTTCATTTTCCTTGGAGGCTCTTGAAGGATATTTATGGTGCTGGATAAGCCTCTTGATGTCATTGTACCACGGTTTTTATGTCGCAAAACAAAGTGACCATTACTCTTTAATATGTGGCATCGACATTCCTTAATTCGAATGACATTACTTTATAGGAAAATGTTCCCCAATGTGTGACAATGGTAGTTTTTTCCTTCTCTTCCTCTGCCATTCTATTCTAATTATATCCTGAGAACCCGTCTATGAATGAGTATGTGACACTCTTCGCAAAATTGTTAACTAAGATGTCTGTGGTGTAGAGGAAAGTCATTTTTTAGGCTTACCTTGTTCAAGTCTCTATAATCCATACATGCCCTGATCCTGCCATACTTCTTGGAAATTACAACTATATTAGCCACCCATTAAGGATAATGGACCATATTTAGGAATCTTGCATCCCACTGTTTCTATATTTTCCCCTTCACCTTAAGCAGCATATTCGGACGCATTTGTCTGGTCTTCTATTACTTCTTTCCACTAAGGGAATCTTGTGTACCACTATGTCGATGTCTAAACAAGACATATTTGTATAAGTCTAGGCGAAGACATTCGGTTATTCATGTAACAAAGAGATTTACCATCTATTTTCTCGGTTGTAATAAGGGTACCAATCTTTAATTCTTTATTTTCTTATTCAATACCAAAATTTATAACTTTTAGCTCTTCACTAGTGGGTTTCCATGTTTTCTCATAATTTTCTACCAACCTAGTAAACTCTTTTATTTCCTTTTCTTCCCAGTCTTCATCACCCAATTTAATTGTATTATCAAAGTTTGGCTAATTATTCTTATATAATGCAGTGGGTTCATGAATTGATGAAGCTTTTAGGGTTCTTGAAAGTATAAGGTGTGCTCATATAAGTATTATTTGTATGGAGAATAAAAGAAAACAAAGATATATTTTGGACACAAGAAAATGCATGATCCTATTAAAATAAAAAGACTCATTTGACAAAGAAGATCTTGTGGCATTATAAGTCAAATTGTGATCAAAACTAAAAACAAGTAGAAACAACAAAGCACAACAACACATCTAGATAGAGGTAAAACATCAAAACAAGACAAAACATTTCAGCATATATGATCAAACAAAATCAATTACTTTTTTAACACAATAGGAGTAAGCTCCATCTTCCAATTCTGGTATGCCCGTCCCTTAACCAGCTTTTCACAAAGGCTTTTGTAGGGACATTGTCGACAGTGTGCACAGACAATTGCCACAGCATCTCATCTTTTAATTTGACCTTCACTTCCTCAATCTGTTCTTTATATTGACATTCCAAACCACTAAGTCTGTCATGCCAGATTTGATCACCTCTACAAACCTTGGAAAGGTCATTCAGAGTGGCAAGATGGCAAGCCCTTCCTTTTCTTGCTTTCATCCTTCAATCTTCTCTATTCTAGCTTCTATTTTGTGACTGACGAGCCGCTTATAGTCATCTTTCTTAGGCTTATACTCGAGATCAAATCTCTAGTCTGCGCATTTAATTTCATCAAATTGACTCATTTTGGCATCCTAATTTCAGGATTATATCAGAAAGAAACCCCATGCTTTAAAAAGCAATTGGCAGCCATCTTTACAGTTTCAAAAACTTTTAGCTTTCTCAACATCACACCCTTAGAAACCCATTTAGCATTCATAATTTTAAAAGAATAAATGTTTTTGTCTCTACAATCTTCTACCTCGATGAATGGTACAACCACATTCTTGATCATGAAAACTGTCTTCTCATCCTTGACATTTATCAGCATCCTTTTCATGGTATATTTTAGACATTGGTGTAATGAGAAGGCTACTACTCTGGCCATATGGATCCACGGTCTTCCTAATAATGTGTTGTAGAATGGATGGATATCCAGTTTTATACTTCAGTATTGGGTTGATGATAAATTAATTTTTGTATTTTTTAGCATATAATAAAATTAAATAACTAATTCAACCTAGTGGAGTCCATTACCGAGGTTATGAGTTTGGCAGATTGATTAAATATTAATCAAAGAGTCGAGTTGAGATTTTCTTGCTCTATTTTTAGATTTTGTGTTATTTTTTCAATTTCATCATTTAATATGAATTTATATTTAATGTTAGCCTTTAGTATTTGGTCGATAGTGAATCAATTTTTATATTTTTTATTATATAATAAAATTAAAAAAAAATTAATTCAACTCGATAGAATTTATAAACCAGGTAGCGGGTTTGATATATTGATTAAATATTAATTAAAACATTAACTTAAAATTTTTAAAATTTGAATTATTACATGGAGTTTATTAACACTACTGAAAAGTTTATAGCCGTCTTAGATATTTTTTACAAAAAAATAAATAAATTAAATTAAATGAGTCCAAGCGGCAGCAAAAACGCGGGGATATACTAGTCTAATATTCTAAATATCAAAATGTTTGACCGAATTCCCAAAGTTACAGGGAAATTGACAGAGAAATTATGGAGGGTAAGCTTTGTTTGATTCATCTCTACCCTTTTGTTTCTTTTGTATTATTATTCACATGTTTTATTTTCTGTCTTGTTATTAGTTTTTTTCTTCTCCTTGTGAGTTCTATTTCCTCATTAGGCGCTTTCAATGAATTCCATGCTTAAAGAAAAAAACAAAGCTTAAAGCACCGACCTCCTTGACCTGAGAACTTCAAAACCAATGATTTTATCGTGTTAGTAACATCTAGTGGTTCCGGTTTTTTTCGGCATTTTGATTCTGAGACCAAGTTTACAGCATCGCCATGTGAACATGGCCCCCGCCTTGCAGCTTTAGCTTGACTACAATGTGAACAAGGGAAACCACTGCAATATACTGCCATCGGTAATAATAAAAGAAGACAGATTCTTGACTATAATGTTCAAAAGCTCCAAAACTTCCATTCAGAATTATTACAAAGTTTTCCAACACAGTACTGATTGCTCTTAATTTCTTCACCTCATTGCACGCGCGAGGATTATTAGAAGCATGAAAATGGAAAGTCAATTTAGCACAAGAAACCCGAAAAGAGTAATTTAGAGGAGCTGGAAGACATTGCATATGGTCATATATAGTCACTGTACACGTTCCGATCTCTAGTTGTGGGTAATATTCAATGGCCGGTGTCTTATGATGCGCATCAAAACACCAGAGATTCATGACTCATTTATCGGCCGAGGCACGCGTCGATCACCACTAAAAACTGCTTGAATTTATATAAAAAGAATTATAAACAGAAGGGATTTCAGTTTTTTGTGTCACATGAAATATTTTTTATCATTGATAGATTATTTCCCTCTTTGTATTTGAAGACTTCACATTAAAATATTAGAATATGGGGGGTTTTTTTTTTTGGACGGTCCAATTTCTATGGTTAAAAAAGAAAAAAAATGGAACGTTGGAACTATGATTTCTGTAGTCGAATTAAATTAATTTGCAAGTCAGTGATACTCCAAAAACGGTGGCATACTATATATTCAAAAACATTCAATTTTAGTTGAGGTCAGCTATGCAGTGCCGTTGTGTTAGGCCACAGACACTCCTGAGTACAGAAAGATTATTATAGATTTTCCATGCATATATACCTTGAAGATCACTGGAACCATCAAAAGGTTTGAGATATTGTTAATTAAATACAGATCTCATCAGCATGACGACTACTGAGTCTGTACTTGGAAATTGTTAAATTATTTTTTGCAGCTATATTTAGCGTGAAACGTCAAGATGCATGATAAATTAATTGCTGGCTTGTCAGCTGCCCATGCAGGATCGATTTCACCATCGTGGCCTTACTGCCTAGAACTTGTGTTGGCGGGAAGCTTAAGCATGCATCAACAGCAGGTTGATACTTCATATATATATATATATAAACAAGGAAGCATTGAATCATGCTTCAACCACAAATTAACCAGAAATGCATCACTAGGGTCATATGTAAGCAATCTGTGTCAAACTTGTAACATTTTATGACCGCAAATATAATTATAAATCCAAGTGTACATTTTAAGGTCTAGAATCTCCCAAGAATTCCAGCCGCCGTAGAGATGAGTGATTTTGTTGGACAAATTGAAGTTTCCACAGAAGCTTCATATTTTCCACACGAGTTCTTTGAGCCTGTTTGTGAAAGGGGTTGATGGTAAGCTTACAAGTGCGAGGAAAAACCTTGAGGAGAAAATAGGTCCAAGACTACTACTTATCATACGGGATTGGCTGCTTAATTCAAGGTCTAGAACTTTCCTAGCCTTTTTTCATAAATTCAGGAGCAGAAAAGAAGAAAGTGAAATAAAAAATTGTTTATCAACTTCAAAAATCGACAAATTAAGCTTTGTCCATTTGAAGGATATATTGCAGCCATATACGTCAAAGAAAAAACAGCTAATTGAGAATTGGAATATTAATTAATAAACAATGTGTAAATGATAATTATGTGTGTGCAAGCACAATATGTGTAATAGTCTCAGGAGAAACTAATCATTAATAAATATTGAAATGGCGGATGAGCTTTGAGAAGGAATTGCACAACATGCATCGATTCTTGTATACACCAGACTGAAAAATCGTGCTGGGTTTCAGCAGTCAAAGGTGGCTGGATTTGATTAAAATTAACATGGGACTAAAAATTTGCTTGATCCTTCAAGCACAAGCAAGGCAAGATACACAAGTTCTGCTTCAAACTGTAGCTGCAGACAGCCCTTGATCCGCCATGGTACCTCAGTGATATTGTTATCTTGGAAACAGCAGACAATCAGGAATTGACTTGTTTACCGTCAAGGCAAGGAATGGTCCAGCATGGCCATGGAAGGAACAAAACGTATTGAGCAGGTAAAGAGGGAATGGAAAACAGCTTTCCAAGAATGCTGACAAGAATTAAATACAGATAGTAGTCCACTGCTTACACCCACAATTTCTGATTCTACGTTGGACCACAACGTCACCTGCAACTTTTCTTTACAGGCTCCTGGCTGGCTAGCTAGCCCTCCAAAAACACGCTGAAAGGAATAGATGCTGCATTTCGATTGGAGCTGGACTGATCCAATCAAAAGCCGCTTTTCTCAGAAAATTCTGAAAGCTCCAAATTTTCCCACAACAGGAGAAAAGACGATGCAACCTACGTGTCAAGAGCCTAACGGCTGGTCGGTTTGCATCAGTGGTGACTGAATGTTTTTGCATAATTGTAAAAGAAGCATTCTGTTTTTATTTTTATTTTATACGAAAACGACTACCTGTCATACATCTATTCAGCCACCTCCCATACCTTTTGGTGACTTCGTGGCGTGCCTCATCCACACGAATGCAACCACATAAGAACCCAAGAAATAAAAATCATAAAATATCATCATCGTATATATCCATCATCATCTCTCTTTGACTTGCGTAGCCATTGAAATTAAAATAGCAGGCAGAGATAGAGGTCTCGTTGCATTATTTTGTGTTGCCCACACACACACACACACACACCCACGCACGCACACACGTCTGTGTGTGAATATGATATTTTATTTTGCGTTCGTGTTATATGATGATGCTAACTTTAATCATAGAGCTTTGACGTGGCGATCCGAATATAAAAAATAACAAAGAATGTGTTTTATATTTTAATAATGATTAGTTTTTAAAGTTTTTTTTATTTTAAATATATCAAAGCAATATTTTTTCATTTTTAAAATGTATTTTTTATATCAATACATCAAAATGGTTAAAAAAAATTAAATTTTCTTGAAAAAAAAGAAACCAGAAATAACTAAATAGTAAGAGTAAGGTGTCTCACGGGCTTAACCTTTAGTACAATCCAATACCAAACAATGATTTAGTAAAGAAGGTGGTGAGGATAGCAAATCAAACATGTTTTCCGCTGAAGATGGAAGAATATGACAACCCAACACTCGTTGCCGTCGACTAGGACATCTACCAATTCGTAACATACATGGCGTCGGCAGGCATCTAATGCCAGCCATACAATGTTAAATTAGACTGAGACCAGATCGGTTTAATGCCAAAGGATGAGAAAAGGGGGAATCGACCACGTCTTGCTAGTTATAGCCGCTTACGCCAACAGAACAAAGTGGTAGATATGCAATCCATGCACGTGAGGTTTTGGTCAATTTGCAGCCAGAGAATTTTGAGGAGGCATGCGATGAAAAGCAAGTTGTTGAAAATTGGAAAAGAGGAAGATAACTTGAAATTAATCTTGAACACAGTCAGTCCAGTTCTAAGCAAGGGACCATCCATGGCGGTCATCGCCGCCGCCGCCCATGGGATGGCATCATCTTAGAACTCATTCAAAACATGGAAGAAAACAAGCCTCTGGAAGTGTACAACGGTGAATGTGATCGTAGAATTTCTGGGGCATTAATAACTTGCACCATGCATTGAAGAGTATTTTAGCAGAAAGGGAAACAAGAACGATTAACCATGAACCTAGGGTTCGTCATCATGTTGACAATTGAGAAAAAAGTATTTTGTGAGGCCAACTTAATCTATAATGTAGCAATCTAGAAGTTAAATGCAGAAACGCATGATGCAAAACAAACCAAAACAAAAAAACATCCTACAAAATCAGAACGTAAATAAACATTACACAGGGATCTGGTTAATAAAAAAAGGATGATACAGGAGTGAAAGATCCAAAACTATTTTGCTATATCTGAAATTCTTCTGGGCTCTTAATATCTAATTAATTGCATTTTAAAAAAATATATATGAATTCACCCAAAAGGCATGCAAGCATCCATGCACATCGCTTCATTATAAAATCACTGGGAACCTGCAATGGGAACATGAATTAGCTAAAAAAGAAGCTGAATGACTTGCAGCGCCATAGTTAAGCCAGGATTAACTCTGAAGTTGTTTGAATGATTACATCCACACAAGAAAAAAGCAAACTAAAATATTTTTAGCTAACATCAAAATGAACAGAGGATGATTGTCATACCAAGGCTAAGCATTCAGTCCTCCTCCATAGGTACTTCTGGAATATCAAACCTGTCTTCCTCAATTGTTTTATTTATCACCGAAACAGGAGATAGTGATATGGAAGTCAAGGAATCAAGAATTCATCCAAGTATAATTGCAGGACCAGGGGAGAGAACATGTAAAATGTCACTTAGCAGTAACTATTATTGTAGTTTTTTATTTTAAGAAAAAACAAATTGCACCATTATAAAATCATTGACTCCATGCTTATAAAAAGCAAATCAGCACCTTCATATAGAGGATTTGTGATTGAAAATCTCATAAACCTTGAATAAGGAAAATAATACAAACATGACCGACTTAACCAAATGCATGTAAAATCATTGTATTACAAGCATGTAACACAAGGGTTAAAACCATCAATATCCAAGAATAGAAAGGAAAAATGATTTGTAAGAGACAGGCAGGCATGGAATTGTTTTTTACCCAAATAGTTTCTACCACGCATGTCACAGGACATGTGAAAATACACTTCCTAGTTTCTAATCAATAAATTAAATTCAGTCTACCCAATCTCTTTACTATTCACCAAGGGCATATAATGACCGTGGCAAACCTTAAGAGTTGAATCAAAATTAGAGGCCTTAAGACTCCCACTAATCCATCTCCTTGTCATCCCTATGACTTCTAAGAAGATGGCATTTCATGAATTGCTGATAAACCAACACCTACAAGTTAATATGCAGAAAAATCCATAAAAAAATGCTACCTCATACAAGCCATAACATAACATAACAAAAGATAAATAAACAAAACAGGCAAATGACCAATAAAGAGGTATAAAGCTCCAAATTTTGCAAGCAAAGGATATTTAATGACATGGGATCATCCTTCTCTCCGCGATTGCGGCTATTGTCTAGCTCTCTGATTATTTCTGGAGATACCTGAAATCAAAATGAGCATAGAGATTAAACATTTATGTGAAATAAACAAAATTGACCCATTTTGAATATTATGCATGTGTAAGCCTAAAAGAGAACTATCAGATAGATGGTCTCACTAGTTTATGCTTTTGCCTTAGAACTAGTCTTCTAAGGTTATCTTTATCTTCCTTCTGCAGTTCATTCTTGTACCTGTGAGGATTTCAACAGCAATTGTATGAGTGAAAAGGCAAGTGTGGACTGTTTTGATGCAGCTACTTAATTTTAATAGCACAAAAACTAACGATGCAAGAGAGATTTTAGGAAAAAACATCTCATGTCATACTGTGCTGCTCAAAGGAGAAATTGTGATTTTCAAGGGGGGTTATTTTCAGGTTATTAATGATTTTGTTGATTGTATAGTTTTATCATTACTAAGAAGTTCTCTGATTGCAATAGGTGCAAATAACCAAAATCTCATTATTGCTGAGAATGCTTTGGGTGGATTTTGTTTCCTTCGTTAGTTTAGGTAACTTCAAGAGTTCTCATGTGCCTATATAAGCACATTCTATGTAATTGAATGGCCATTTTAATCAATGAAATCAATTATCAAGACCTTGATCCACTGCGTATAACACCAGATATTGCGAGATAGCAATAATAATGGATTTCATTCGTCAAAATGGCCTTTCGATTACAAATGATATGAGTGCTTATATAGGCACACAAAAACCAAGAGTCCTAGACTTAAGAAGGAAACAAAATCCCTTCTTGAGCAAAATACTAATAAAATGTCCTCACAACAATGACATCCTAAATATTGCAATTATTTTAAAATGGAGAACTTGCTATAGATGCCAAAAGTACACAATAAACTACAAATAATTTGAAAATACTAATTATTTGTTATTTCCCTTCTCGACCTGCATTTGATTGATTTGGCAAAACAGATCCACATTAATTACTTTGCTACATTAATTGTCTCTCATGAAGTATCAGATAGAGAAGGAAATCTGTGAAACACATGAAAACACAGTAAAACAGAACCATCTCCAATTAGCTACTGCAACCCCTTTCTTGGTACCTCAGGTTACATGTACACATAATAAAACAAAGCAAAAGGGAAGTGCCTGTACATATAACATAAAAGAGTACATCTGAAACAATGCAAAAGAGAGAATAGATGTGGCTAAATCTAAAAAGAACCACCCTTTAACTCGCATTCAAAAATTAAGCATTTATAGATTATACACTCTAGATAGATTTCACACAACTAAAAAGCAAAGAGGCAAGAGAAGGGAACAAGGAAAAATTATCAACCTTTGCACAAATGAAAGAAGTGATTGATGCCAAATTACAGGCATTATTCTTGTATCCTCGAGAAATCTCATAAAATGACCCACAACTGCATCAACTACACGATATGGCAAGGCATATTTCTTGTCCAGTAGAAGCTTGATAAAATAACTGCAAATAGTTTACCAATGTAACAAGTCATATTCAGATCATTTAGCAACTAAAAAAGCATGAGATCCAAAATGGAAAGGAATTTTTAAACAGGTCCGCTCTTGAATTAGTTATTGGCTTATCCTTTGTTGAATTAAACCAGGGAACCACAACTACAAAGGTTCATGCATCAACAATTGTTTCATTACTCAAAAGAGTACTATACTTGATATTGCCAATCATTTCATTTCTCATCTTCTCTTACAAGTTTTCTTCTCAGCATTTTCTAATGAAGTTTATTTGTGACCATCAACAATTCTTTGGAGTAGCATCACATCAAGAAACCCGCAGTACATATTGCTAGGATTTTACTACATTAGTCATGACTTGTTTTCCTGAATCCATGTTAGGCATGCATTCTCTTGTAAGGTAAGACCGCAGACTGTTTGAGTGCAGAGGCAAACCAAATGCATACATAGCATGGATGAGCAAGTAAATCTGCTAACTGTTACACGCTCCTTTTTTATCTTTATTTTTAATACATGTTAAACATTTACATACCTTGTTGTGCCGCAATAATCCATTTCTGCAAGTTTCAACAGTGTAACACTACAATCCCATTTAAAAAAAAGAGTTAGACTCTTTCCCAAGTATTTGAAACTTAGGAAAACAAAAGGTACAAAGTTTCAGCTGCTACAGAAGCATCTTATCCATGTGTGCTGAACGTTGAAAATATCACTTGGATGTCTTCAAAAGAGGGTGAAAAATTAAAGCAGAGTAGTTTGAGATGTTTAAAAGCACTGGTGTAACGTTGTAAAATGATATGTAAATCATGAAACTTGGCAGAATAAAAAGTGCAAAGTTCCGGCTGCTACACAAGCATCTTATCCTCGTGTGCTGAATGTTGAAATTACCACTTGCATGTCTCAAAACAGGAGAAGAAAATAAAGAACGGTTTGAAATGTTTAAAAGCATTGGTGTAACTTCATAAAATCCATATGTAAATCATGAAATTCTTATCTTTCTCAACAAGAAATTCCAACTATACAATGAAAAGATGTGAGCAGGTAAAGGAATCATGTTGATTTACAGTGGGTCAAAATATGCAAGTGATTCAAGAACTTTGGGATATGGAAAGTAGTGTTAGATCCACTGGGTTTGAAGGGTCATCAGGAGGATTATTCAGCTGGGTTATTGTGTCTCCCTAACAGTTAACAAGATGATTTTATAACTAAATATACGGATACTTTTGATTACCAATTTAGACCTGCACTGAGTGTACATGGTTGTCATCTGCAAAAGTAATCATACCATGAATGAAGCACAGGAATGGAGACCTTCTGAATAATACTTCCAACAATAACAGCTTCCCTAAGATTGCAGGTCCCTGACTGCATATCAAGAAAGGAAAAGGAGTTTAAATTAAAGCATAATCATTGGTTCACCAAACAAAAAATTATCAGAACCAGGCATCATATGAATTGAAGGCCAGTGAACTTCTTGACAGAGAGTTTAGTTTTGTCTATCCTGTGAGGTATTTGTTTGGGGTTAAGTTTTCTTTTGTTGGCCTCTTTTCTTTTGCAATCACTAATTGGAATACAAACTATATTTTCAACCCACCACCAAATAAAACCGTAAAATTTTAATTTGTCTAAACCCTAATTGGTCCAGCCACCCTATCCTGCATTGTAACACATAAATTATAAAATAGCTGTTTGGATTTAAACAAAAACAGAGAAGTGTAGGAGAGACAGAAGATAGCAGTGAATTAATGCATCTGATCAATCTCAGAAGAGCAACATCAACAATTTATCATGCTTAAGAGAAGTGAAAGCATTCAGAGACTAAACGATCACTGATTAAAAAAAAAACACATGTAGAAGATTTCAGTGCTAATAAATACCTTACACAATGGAAGCAATATTCCCTTGTTGAATGCAGCAGGTTTATATAGAGACTTTTTTAAAGCTTGATACAGACTGAAATGCAACCTCTTATTCATCCTAATATCATCTCTAACTCTAGGAAGTAAGACAAGCCTATAGAAGCGCTCAGCCTTCTTAGCACCCAAATTCGAAGAGAAGATTCTTGTGGCTTGATACATTGCAGCTGGTGACCATTTCTGAGGTTCGGTCAGGTACAAGACATCCTCCCAAAGTTGCATAGAAGGGATGTGTTTAAAAGCTTTAGGTATCTTTCCAGCTGTGTATTTACTAAGATACTCGCCAACTCTACACATAATCATACCAAAGTGATTTCATTACATTCAAAATTATTTCGTTCACAAATCTGTTTTGAAGAAAGGTTCTAATAAGAGAAAATGGAAAAAATATTGTCAAGCAGAGGATAGCTAATTTACCCCTTGTACAAATCTATGAGAGACTGGTCCAGTTTAGGCATAGGCTGTGTCTCTGCAATCAAACAAAGATATTCAGTATAAACAGTTAACTATACAGATTCAAGCATGTATACTAGAGTAAACACCAGTTAAAAATCTAAATGAAGGGTTCATAAAATAAACAAAAAACTGATTTAAAAAAAAAAAAAGGAGAATCATGTAATAATATGAACCTGAAGAAACATGAGCATCCCTCTTTTTTATTTTGTCAATGATAAGGTCGGTAAGTGTTTGTTGTGGACCAGCATCCTTCGACAAGAATGCCTCCAGCAATTTCTCATCGTTCTCATCAATCTCCTCCTGTCAAACCACCCAATTTAACTTCTTTTACAAACAAACTAAAGCTCCAAAAAAAATCAAATGAAGGAGAACAAATATTCAACAAAATTACAGAAAAAAATAAGCAAAATAGCCGAAATAAAAAAAGAATTTATGAAAGCAAAAAGAAATGCTGACAGGATAATCATTAAACTGGCTTTGTGTCTCGGAAAAACCACTAAAATCGTCAATTTCATCCTCAGCATATTGCTCTTCCTCACGCTCAGGTAATTCTTCCTCCAAAGCATTAAAATTAGGGTTCTTCTCTCCCGCTTCCTCAGCTTGAATCTCCTTCTGTTGAATCAACGCCACTTTCAAGATTTTCGAGCTCATCCCCGACGATATCATCTAGAACAGAAAATCATTAAAAAATCAGAGACATAAAAGGGGGGGGGTAAGGGCATCAAAAACAAAGTGCAGATTACTTTTTGTTGTTTCTGGTGGTGTTTTGATGCTTTGGTTCGTGTCTTTGTCGAAGCAATAGAGTCTGTATCCTCCTTGAGGAAAGGCTCTGGGTTTTGGTGCCTCTCTCTTTTCTTCGCCATTGATGGAAGATAGAGGGGGTTGTTCTGCAGATAAAACTTCTTCTCAGAGAGACTTCTGCTTGGTGATGCGAAGTTAAACCCTTGTGCTATGAGGTTTTAGGTTAAGCTATGTCTTTACGCTTATAAACTTATCCATACTCTCTACTTCTAGCCCTGTATTTTAAGAATTTTCAATGTTGCCCTTATGTCTTAGAAAGTTCCAATTTTACCCTTCACTGCTAACTAACCAATGAAAATCAAGGAATCCTTTTGTATCGTTGTTGGTTTTTATTTTCTGTTTTTGTTTTCATATTCTATTTTTTAGGAAAATAAATATAAAAACTGAAACTTGCTTGGTTACCATAGTAAAATTGAAAACTAAATTGTTTGGTTGCGTTTTTTTTT
>Ga0325402_1002789_pt1 | contig 15495 bp, 13 predicted proteins | sample PopdelMetagenome_22_FD_207212 | JGI IMG/M metagenome (GOLD analysis project Ga0325402, IMG submission 207212) | Populus deltoides microbial communities from Bellville, Georgia, United States - Xylem-PdKOR-R3 | ecosystem: Host-associated > Plants > Phyllosphere > Stem > Wood/Secondary xylem... | reverse complement strand
AGCAAATCTTTTAACTACCCCCAACAAGAAAACATTATTGAAAACAAATTTGTCGAAACATGCTAGCTTTTAGTGATTGTAGAACAGCATTAATTAAATTGATACTAGATGAATTTAGTAGTCGAAACATGTTATTTAAGCTCTCTTCTTTTTATACAGGAGTTATCGAGGTATCAAAGAGAGCAAGGCACAGCATGGGAATTTCTAGGCATGAGCAGCATGCAGAGCTTCTACTCTATTGACAAACTCGCTGCTCGCTCATTTAATGCTCATCTTGGCTTGCCCTATGAGATGAGTCATTTCTGTTAGTCACAGTGAACCTACATTTCCAGCAGGGTTCCCCCTTTAGAACATGCTGAACCTAAAACACAGCATAGTTCTTGAACAACAAGACCAAGAGGACTTGCAGACCTTGGCAATGTCCCAGAAAGATGCATACAATCAAACGAAAAATAAATTTTTTTTTTTAAAACGAATATTATTTTGAAAAACACTTTAAAAATTAATCACTATCATTTTTCCAAACACCCTCTAAATTCATTGTGGTCCCTCAAGTGTTGTGAGTAAATTAATCTCCTATACTTTATCTATGAGCATATCAAACCCAATACTTTCAATTTATGATCCCTTCATCCACTTGCATGTGCACGTGTGGTAACATGAGGCACACATCTGATGAAAATGTTTTGCATGGAGGATCAACTTAATCTGTGACTAAAAATTAAAGCACGAGGGTTTTCATGCAAAAAATTCACTATGTTTCTCCTGCAAAGTAGTGAATTTTCAATGACCCCAACAAAATAAAAACAACAATTCCAAGCAAGGCTCATTTGTCTTAAGAAGCAGGAAATCTATTTCGAGTTTATAAATGTAAGTTACATAATTCAATCATAAAAAATAGAAAGATAAGAAACACAAGATGCAATCCAATCTTTTACTCTTATCACACGAATTGACAAGATGCAGAAGGGAACAAGGCACATTAGGGAAAGATTCGACATCCTTGAAACTAGCAATAAGCTAATAACTTGTTATTCCTATTACTGCTCATCCTGGCTCCCCAGGTAACATTAGTATTTTGGTTGATTGTTGAACTGAGAACATAATTCCTGAAAGGTTTAGCTTATGGTTCAGTATTAAACCTTGAACACAGCATAACCATAAAATAAAAGGACCAAAAGACATGCATATGATATCCTGGCTTATTAACAGAAATACTATCAAGCAACAATACCACCCAGTCCCAACAATAGCAGAGTCACTTTTGGTAATCCATCGGGAAGAAGATACATCTAATGCTAGGGATGTGCAGGAGTATAAGACACCAACAGATATACAGCGCTATATACATGTAGGCAGCAATGCGAAGTCCTTTCTTCCTGGCCTTCATCCGCATTAAAAACTGAAAAGCCACGTCCAATCTCCCCTCGACAAAATATTCCAGCCATTGGGAACCCGGGAAAATTGTCCACAAACGGTGAGCTATCAACATTGCAGCGTTCGAAAAATGATTCACCACGGCCACAACAAGAGAAAACAAAACCTCCAACAAGCTCCTTATTACAAACATTGTCATAAACACCCCGTGCCTGAAGGCAGTTTCTAGAACTCCAGTCTAGATTTAGGTTTCTGAAATTCTTGGAGACATTACTGCATGAAGATAATGCAGCACTTGGATCTGAATGGTAAAATTGGAAATAGTCACCGGTTCTGATGCCACCTCCGTCAGCAAAAAGATACTCTTGATCTCCCCTGTTGACAAAAAACTATCTCGGTGAGAAGAGTATCTTAGAAAATGGTCTGCGAGTGTGAGCTTAAACCAAGCAAAGAAAACAATTCCTACACCCAAATTTATTGCTATGATACTAATATTGTTGGTTCTAGCACCTGTGTTCACAGCACTAAAGTTGTAAATTCAATTTTCATCAGTTGTTTTGATTATAGATTCAGAAATGCTTAAGAGTATAACATTGTGATCATTCGCAAGGAATACAGAGTAAAAGGGAAAAGAAGAAAATAATGCGAGAATCTCTTTACATATGATGAGGTGAGTTGATGAAGCTAACAAACTTTTCATGTTTCATAAATTCTTCCAAGAGCATGGTTGCCATAGGGAAATTTCTTCGAGGAGAGGAGCTTACCTGGAGACTTGCCTCAAGGCAAGCCAAACCCTAGACCTATTCCTGAATTTGATGATTGCATTCTATGATGGGAGATTTTCAAAGAAAAAAATTATTAAGTGGTTGGCAGAGCTGGAAGCTTACTTTTATTTCAACAAGATTCCTTATCATAAAAAAGTAGAACTTTGTCATACACAAACTTTCTTGTGGTGTTAGAAAATGATGGTTTGAGTTAATAGACTTTAGAACTCGTATTAGTATACCTTTAATTTCATCTCGGCAAGATTTGAAACAATTATTAATTTTGGAGTTTATACAAGATGATTATAAAGAGATTTTATATTGGGTAGGTAAGCAAATAGATTATTATTATTTGCATTGTGTTTAAACTTTTCAAAAGGCAAGGAGGAAAAAACGTGGAGGAGTTTGGAGAGAGCAAAATTTCAAAGTTATCTAATTATGTCGAAGATAACATGATCAAAGAGGGTGCTGACAAACAATTTCGGTCTTTTAACCTTAAGTTAGAGAAGCCAGTGGTAAACAATGATCTTTCAGTCATGAATGCAGATCTAGCAAACAAGAACATGGAGGATATGGTAGTTTCTGACAATTTTCCTATAGATATTATGGAAAGATTATTTTGTTGTTCCTAGACATACAATGGTTAAAGTATTGGAGGTCATAAATGATGATGAACTCAAGTTTGAAGAGAACTTGGGAAGGAAATACAAGTGGACTTCATAGGAATGGAAAGTGTAACATTAATTATGGAATTTTCTTTAGCAAGCACACATCATATATTAAATTTTGAAGTTCATGGGTCAAGGACATGCTACTTCGTGAATATGTTAGTTACAATGCTATATTTGAAATATTTGTTCATTTAGGGTAGAAGAGTTCAATTCTTGAAAAATAACTCGTGGGCAAGTTTTTCAAAAGTAGAGAGGACTGGCATGGGGAAATTTCTTCCATATTCTTGGCATAATAATTTTTATTGCATTATTTCATTAATGGTTAAGGTTTTTAGGTTTTGAAGAGTTTAAGATGTAGTTTTAGTAAATCAAACATAACTTTTAATTCGACCATGGATTGAGCGGAAATTTTGACAGAAGATTTTGAATGCCTTGTTTTCTATTGAGTTAAAATTTCATGATGATTGAAGATTGAGAAGGAATTCAAGTAAGGTTCGTAAGTTACCATGCAAAATTGTCTTTATTTACCTTATTGTATTTGGATTTTTTTTCTTACCTAGCTTAGAACTTTTAATTTAATTAGTATTTTACTATTTAGTAATTCTAATGCTAAATGGATTATATTAATTAGGCGAGTTTTAATTAGGAATCCTTTTCTATAAAGGATTTTAGTTTTAATTATGAATTATTTTCCATAAAAGATTTTAAAACTAATATATATAGAGATGCCTAGTTTATTTTGAGATTGAAGATTCTTATTTAGACTTCTAATAAAACACTGGAGAGTTTTCTCTAAATTTTTTTACAGCTTAGGCCTTTAACCTTAAGACTTGAAAACCCTAGCTTTTATCCATGTTATACGCCGCGTCAATGGTGAATGTCTGTAAGCAAATACAAGGCACGTAAAGATTATGAAAGTTAGACATCTCACCCCATAACTCCATGGAAAACCAGGAATGTCATCACTCTTGAATTCTGTGACCCTATAAAGCAACGTCTTTGTTCAGTAACCCCAATGTACAGATCAGGGTGTCCAACTTGGTTCGCCAACTGTCACATATTCATAAGTTACAGAGAGCACAAATAAAATGAAAGGAGTGATTATATACATTCAATCAAACATAATATAATAGAAGATTAATAACATTGAAACAGCACTCAACAACCAATGTAATATTTTGTCTCGTCTAGAGCATGAAAAGTATGATACTTTCTTTAAAACAATACCATAAACTTTAATGCAACATTAAAAACTAACAACAAAATTGTAACTAAAAGCAGAAAAGAACCCAACACTCATCTTTCGCAAACAACAGTTAGATGTAAGAACATGAGTTCTGTTATGAACGTTTCAGATTATAAGTGTGTATGCAGCAAGAAATACTGCATAGCTTAACTTCTGACCTGCATTCAGAATAAAAGTTAATATCTTTTCCATTATGCTCTTCCAATCTGGAAAAAAAGCAATTCTTTAAAGTCTTGGTATAACCTTTTAGAGTTGTAGTTTTTAAACCAGCATTGGAACACCTCAGAAAATTGGCTATTCAGAATAACAGCGAGGCAGTATATTTAAGCATCAAATTCCTCTTTTCTTTTTTCTCCTGGGAGCAAAATAAGCTTTTAAACTAGAAATTGCAAATGTCCTACCATCTCAACGAGCCATCTCCATAACACATCATTTTAATATGTTTGCATTATGATCAAGATGCAGATACTTCAAATCCCTAGAAAAGAACTAGTTGATGATAGATAAATTTGAAATGAAAGAAAACCAAGTGTATTGTGTAGTATAGACTAATCGTGCAGAAATAAACATGATTCCAACTGATTGACATCACCAAAATAAAAAATACTTCCAATGATTACGATTATGTGGAGTTCTTACACGGTCTAAGCATCATAACTTACAAATTAATCTCATTTTCCGACCATATTAATTAACAAATATATATCACCGTCAGTCAGAGATAACATGATCAGAAGTTGTTAGAACAAAATAAAATTTTGCAAGCGATTATGCAAATGGTTCATGCAACAGTAAAGCTTATTACTCAATCCCACTTTATTTGAGCACCAAAGCAAAAGGAAAGAAAGAAAACACTGAGGCAGTAGAAGTTCATTGCCCTTAAGCATCAAAATATAGAAATGTATATTTCTAAGCATAGATCTTATAGAAATATCATATATAAATGATGTAAGCACTACAAACAACCAGGAATTAGGAAATTACCATAAGCCAAAAGAATGGCTTTCCAAAAGGCCAGCATACCTCATTGTTGATGTCATCTAGAATCCTTTGACCATCTTGAATCTCATGTTCCCCTTCTCTTCTGGCAGTAAGCCATGTAGTATGACCTGTCCCAGATACAATCTTTTTGACAGAAACTGCCTTGTACCTTGGACCTACTGCAGAAACACCAGATGATAATGCAGCATGGAATTGGATTTCCCCTGTGCCTGCTCAATAAGTGAAAGTAGCAGAGATATGAGATAATATGCCATATGATTAGACAATGAATAGGTAAGTACATACTGTGCATTGTCTCTTCCATTTTAGTTGCAAAAGTTGAAGTAACAAAAACAGAGATGAATAATTAGATACCGCAAGGTTTGTCTCGATCCCTTGCAAATACAAGAGCAACTGCAGCAGAAAAATATTCACTGCTCTCATAGTCATTCCTTGACTCTACGCCATTTCTGTACAAGAATTGGGCTCTCTCGTCACCGATAATGATAGTGTCACTTGACATGGCATGATCTGCAACAGAACATAATATCAACTTAAGTAGCAACACAGGAGATTGCTATGTGACAGTTTATGATGTCTAGCAATCCTTTCAAAATGTGGGACAAGAATTAAATGGCCAATTATTTTGTTAGCTAAATAGATATGAGTTTGCTTAGTCCACTTTCTAGTGATTAACCAAACAGATAAGATAAGTGACAATTTTTTATATTCTTAAATAACGTATTGCTGCAGGTAGAGCATGGCCGAAAAGGAACATACTCTCATCAACCTCTTATGACTCTTCCAGAAAACAAAATGAACAAATAATAGATGCAAAAATTTCTTCCTCTTAACACTGTTTGGTTTCAGAATGTATATAAATATGAACCTTGAGATCTACTATGCCAATTAATTGCATAATTTGCATTAGCAGTCCTTGCCATGCCAGGGTCCCAAAAGAAAACATTTTCTGTGGACAAGACAATCCTTGCTCTATTTTCCTATAAAGAACAACAAAAAAAGGAAGAAAGAATGCTTCCTTAGTTGAGAAAGCTCACCCAGCTTTTCCATGACAGGTTTCTGGTCAGCATCTTCATCCTATAGCAGGACCAAAGTCACATCTTAGCAAGAATCTCACTCAATAAAAGGATGTGCGAGCAAGTTGGAAAACATTAGCTTACTCCAAACATTATAATGCCAACTGGTGATTCACAACCAGAAATAGAAGTTGCATAATCCTTAATATCCATCACAAAGTTATCAACCATTGCCGCTCGACATCCCTGATTTCACTTCAACAAAACATCCACAAGAGCAGTTATCTTATTGACAAAAAAACTCATAAAGCTCTACATACTTCCTCTAAAATAATAATCGGTGTATGCTAAACATCACATATGCCAATCATCAAGAATGACATGATTATTTCGCTCTACCTTATTGTCCCCATTTCCTTTCCCAAATCAAGCTTAGAGCCACGGAACCATTCAACTTGGCGCAATAGAAAATGAAGAATCCTATAGAAAACATCATTTTTACAAACTGAAGTTTAGTTACCTTTCTTGGTTGAAACAGCGGGATGGCATCAACTTTTAGTCCTGGTAAAAACCCCACAGTCAAAACGATACCAATGCATGGATTTGATTCTCCATCAACCCAATATTCTTCCAACATAACCTACACAAGTACATATTAATTAAAAAGAAGCCAGTTATGTATGCTTCCAACGTAACCTACACAAGTAAAAATTTATTAAAAAGAAGCCAGTAATGTAGTATTTCATATTTCTTAAAAAGAACAAAACTAAAAATCCTTTACAGTGCTGACCTCTCTATGTTCATCAGTAACAGCATCTCTTCCCATGATTCCACTTGTACAAGACACAATAATTGGAGTTTGGAAACCAAGTTTTGTTGCTAACTGCAAAACAAACCATACCAAGTAAACGTTATTATGTTAACCAAAAACAAGAAAGCCAAAAAATGTCAGGAGCAAATACTGTAACGAATGATAAATTTTACAAAATTGAGTCTTTCACTCAAATCAACTCCACTGCCAATAACATTTGCAATGGCAAAATGTGGTCTAATTGGCTCTGAGAGAACCTTATTCACCACCTCTTCTAATGCAACCTGTTTGATCATCAAAAACACAAAAACCCAATTCAAGTTAGAGACTTTACACTACACTAAAGATCTTTTCTTTATTTTTCAAGGTCCCAACAAGACTCTTCCAATGCAAATATAGATATCATTGAAAAACACCAAAAACCCAATTCAAGTCAAAGACTTACACTACACTAATGATCGTTTATTTATTTTTCAAGGTCCCAACAAGACTCTTATAAATGTAAATATTGATATCATCGAAAAACACAGAACTCCAATTCAAGATAGAGACAGAATTTGCACTAAAGATATAATCTTTATTGATTTTTTTGAAAACCCAACAAACCTTTTCGTCTGGATTGAGAGAAAAAGCAGAGGCAAACTTTGGTTTGTAGAGGATTTGATTGCAAATTTGGTTCCATGATTTACTAACACAAGCTGCTGATGCAAAGGATAAAGCTGGCAGTCTCTTTAGTATGTTTAGGATAAGGTCTTCGTTTATTGATGCAAAGCTTGTCATTGGCGTTTTGGGTTCTTTTGGTTTCTCCTCCATTGTTGTCAGAATTCTACAACTGTTGCTGAAAATATATAGTTTTTTTTTTCTCTGCAAACGACTTGTCATTTGAATCTGATTAAACGACAACTGTTTTTGAGTTTCTGCCAAGGAGTCGTTTTGTGCGTTTCATTACACGTTGGCGGCATTTTATTATTCTTTAGTATTTATTTTAATCCATAAAAAATGATAATATTTTCAAATAGGATATATATATATATATATATATAATAATTAACATATTATTATTTTACCTATTTATTTACTGTTTCAACAAATTGGGGTATTTTCAAACCCCTTTTCAGATAATTGAGCAATGCTAACCACATCTAAACTTGCATTCTTCCATTCAAACTAGAGATAATATAGTATAGGAAGTAAATTCACTTATCCTCCAAACCAAATTTTAATTTTTTTTTTATTATGTTTTACTAAAAAAAATATTAGTTGTGTATTTAAAATTATTATTAAACTTGACTCAGTCCTAAGATTTAAATTATAAATTAACATGTTAATTCAATTTTTTTTAAATCAAAATAATATTATTTAAAAATAATAATTAAATTATTAGTTTTGATTTATCTGGATTTAAATAGGTTAAGTTTTTTTATATTTATATTTTATTCATTATTTATTAGATAAAAAATTTAATTTTCATATCCTACCCATCAGATTTTGAATATTTATATAGATATCAATTATCTAACTATTATTTATTATTTAATATAAAATAAAATTATAATGTATATATATTTGAAGTGTATGTGTATATGTATATTATATCAATATTAAGATGTGTGCATATTATATTGGATTCAAAAAATAAAAATGTTGCAATATATATTTATATAATATAAATATATATTTGAGTTAGGTTCAGCGATATTTATCAGATAAAATATTCATAAAAAAAAAACCACCAACTCGGTTCAGATTAAGTTGAGATTCATCGGGTTAGAATTAAATTTTCATCCAGTATGAACTAAAGGCTTTCCACTTCAATCTGTTCTTTTTTTTTTCGTTCTCTTTTTTTATCCTGAACAATCATGCAATTCTTAGTTTTGAGTGTATTTTGCTCACTGCATGTGTAGGACACTAGAGTCTAATAAAGGAAGCAAGACTTTTAGGCAAAGGAGATCATATAGAAAAGGAGTGATCCTCTCCAATACAGTTCCATACATTATTATGCATACAAACATCAAGCATCTACTGCTTTTTTAAGGTTGACGAAACATAAATGACAAACTAAAGAGCTTCAACTGTAATTAGACTGACAACTACATACCTGTCCAACTCCTCTAATGCAGCAAAGTATCCTGCTTGTCCAAACTCTGGAAACACTTCATAGAAGAGAGAGCCAGCGATTCATTTCCGGAAAATGGTAACATAACAAGAGATTCAGGAAATTGCGATTCTTTTCGCTGTTACAGGATTTATTCATGCTTAACTCCTAATAAAGATTAATTCTCTACGGATGGTGGAAGATATGACATAACCAAATATATTGTGCTGTAAACATGGAGACAGCACCTAGGGGAGTTTACATCTTCGTATTCTTCATTCATCAAGCTTTTGGGGCCCCTTCCAATTTCTCCTCTGCAGAATAATCCTGCTACTGGAGCCGTAGGAAAGCTGTCGCAAAATGGATAGCTATCAACAAAAGGGTCCCCGAAGAATGACTTGCCACGACGATAGCAAGAGAAAATGAGACCACCGAGAACTTCTTTCTTGTCATCCTTGTCAGCGAACTTGCTCAAATGAAGATAATTTTTGCTGTTCAGTTCTGCCTTCAGGGCTAAAAGTTTGTTAAAGGCGTGATCACATGTTGATGAAGCAGTTTCAGAATCTGACTGGTAGAATAGGAAGGAATCACCAGGCTGGATGCCAACACCATTGACATTAAAGTAACGGCCACCTCCTCTGTTTAAAGCCAAGAGAAAACACAGTCAATCTACATATTTGCTGCTATTGATGATCAAAGAAATCCTGAACATGTATATATATTCTGGACCAGATATATTTGTTACCAAATAAAAAACATAATGTAAGACACAGTACAGATAGAAACTGATCGCTTATCTTACCCTCTTACTTCGTAGAAATCCAAACATCTTCCTGGTGTCAAAATTCCGGAATCATTGGTGCTTATAGTTTCTTTTGTGACACCAATGTAGATATCAGCAGACTTATTTGCGTCCCTGAACTGCAACAGATTCATTTGGTTAACTAAGGAAGAAAATAAGTTTTAAAACAATATACTGATGAGACACTTTCCTTCAAAAGCACAAGGAAATACTCCACTTTTAAATTAGATTTGTCGATGACAGCAATTTCTCAGTTGTATGTCTTAAACTCAACAGCAAAACCAAGAAACTGTGAAGGGATAGTCAGATGGGGACTATGAGGCAAACTTCTAATCAGCCTTAATTAATACCAGCTTCAATTTAATAAACATGGAACTTCATCTACCTAGTTTGAACATCAAAAAATGGCAATTAAGCAAATGTAGTTGGGCATAGCATGGTGGTTCAGCTTTGTGTCTAGATGTGAATTAGTTCATTACAGAACTCTTAACATAGATCTTTCGCAAAACAACAGAAGAGGAAATCCCGTCATTTCTTCACTTTTCTAGAACAGTAAAAAGACAAAAAAAAAACCTGTTGTTTGAGATCATTTAAAATCTCCCCGGCAGCCACAATGCCATTCTGTCCTTTCAGTTTTGCACTGATCCATGAACACTCTGAATCTTTCTGTAGAACAGAAGCTGCCTCTAGTGTGGGACCAAATGGCATTACACCTTTTGACATTGTGACGTGGAATTGAATTTCTCCTATACCTGCATACCCAAAAGCCCAGAAAAGACATCAAAACAGAATCGTGATCTTCAGCAAATACAGCAACTACAGAAATGTAGACTGCTGTATCTAACATATTTTGGAAGCTTCAAAATTAAGATACCTGCTACATCATTTTTACATTTAAAGTGCAGCACATTGTATTTGGTAATTTTAGCACAATTTGCTTCAAATCATCAAGTACCTTCAGGCTTGTATCTGTCCCTTGCAAATACAAGAGCAACAGCTTGAAAGTAGCAAGTATGAGCAAGATGGTTTAGAGAATTATCCCCATTTCGGAAAATAAAGTCGGCACTTGCATTGCCTACAATGACTGTTTCTTCTGGCATGGCACAATCTGCAAAGTTGAAATGTCATCAGCTACATATGTAAGCTGTGCCACGGCAAGAAATGCAACAAAGGATTGAACCAAGACACCTTCTACCTCAATTATGTATGTGGTAACAAGATACTTACCCATCTTTGAAACAATAGGTTTCATGTCAGTGGTTTTATCCTAGACAATCAACAATGTCACATGTTAGCAACCAAAGAAAATTAATAGAATTTAATTAAAACATTATGCAAGGATGCCAACTTACTCCAAATATTATGATCCCAGTAGGGGCTGGACAATCTGATACAGCAGATGTGTAATGTAAAATATCCATCACAAATTTGTCAACCAAGGTATTGGATTCCTGATAATGGTGGAAAATATTGCAAGTCAACAACCCATTATGCGTACAAACAATGAAAAATAGCTTTCATACTTGTAGATTTCAATGTCATAGAATTTTATGCTTCACTGAGTGTGATGGCCAACATTCTCAATGCATTATTACTTAAGATCAGGCATACATCACTTCCCATTAAGAATAATACACCTTACCTGCATCGGTCGTAACAGTGGAATGGTGCCAATTTTGAGCCCAGGTAAAAATCCAACAAGCAAAACTAATCCTCGGTCAACTGTATCCGATTCTTGCGAATTAGGACCAGCAGTTGTTGTTTCCCATTTTTCCTGCATAATATTTTCATAAGATTTGGCATCACTACATCCAGATATTTTAATTAATTTACATAAACACGCATATGAAATGAGAAGAAACACACAAACCTCGTACAGTTCATCAGCAATGCCATCAACACCAATGATTCCACTGGCAATATTAGTAATGATTGGGATGCTTGAACCTAGTTTTTTAATTATCTGCGTTATGGAATCAAAAGTTTGTTCACATTGGAAGAGAGAAGAGGGAATCTAGAGTCAAATTAACCATATACAACCATATGAAAGATTCAGCAGAGAATTATTACCAGTCCATGAGTCAGTTCCAAGTTAAACTCCTTGCTGATGCAAGCAATAGCAAAGTGTGGACGAATAGGCTCAGAGAGAACCTGTTCAATAACCTCTTCCACAGCATCCTTGCAATCATAACACAAAAACTGGTGAGCTCTATTGGTTTTCTTTGGTACAACAAAGGAAAACAATTTAACACAAAAGGAAATCTTGAAGATTTCTATGCATTTCGTTTATTTTTATTTATTTTTAATTCATTTCCACTATTTTCTTCCTTTTTTTACTTGATAAAAACTTTGGTTAGTCATTACAGTTCAATTCCAGCCACGCATGCAAATGTGTTATCCACATAAATGCTGACAAATTGGACAATCTCATTAGGAACAATAAAATTCTTCTTGTTTTTTTCAACCAGAAGTAGGAACAATACCAATCCCAGCTGCGCATGCATGAGGCACACCAGCGAATATGTCCTATGAACATATATGCTGACTGAAACCAGGCAATCACGCCAACAATGATGAGTTCCTCTGATTTCTCCAACCGGAGGAACAATTAATACCAATTCCAGTTGAATGTGCATGGCATACACCAGAAAACATGTTCTATGATCATACATGCTGACTGAAATTGTTCAATCACATTAGCAACGATGGAGCTCCTCATGCTTCTCCAATTGGAGGAATAATTAATATCAATTCCAGTTGCGCATGCATGACACGCAATGTCAAATATGTTCCATATGAAAATATATGCTAACAACAGGATTCCTCTTGTTTTCTCCTACCGAAAGGAACAATTTCAGTTGCGCGTGTCATGCACGTGCATGCAAATATGTTATGTGAATGTATAGTTTGACAATAGGATTCCTCTCGTTTTCTCCGCCTGAAAGGAGCAATTCTAGTTGCGCGTGTCATGCACATGCATGCGAATATATTCGGTCTAAAATTGGACAATTTGTCTGATCAAAAGAAAAAATACCAATTTTCATAACTGGATTTGAAAATATTTGAATGTATAGCAACTTACATGGAGAGAAGGGTTGAGGGAGAGAGCAGAAGCAAGCTTAGGCCTTTTGAGTATTTGACTGCATATTTTGTACCAGCGTTTGTTAACACAGGCAGCATATGCAAAGGCCAAAGCCGGTAACCTTGAGAGTATGTTTTGCATTATCTCTTCAGTCACAAGGGAGAACCCACACATCATTCTTCCTGATAGCTGCTTAGCCATTTGAGTAGTACTTCTATATGTGAAGCGCATGTACAGTTTTGCATGGAAAAGATAGGAGAGGTGCTGCCTATTTTATACTTGGTGAGAGAGTGCAGCAATTCATTTTGAAAAAGGAGTTTTCTTTTCTAGAATCTTGTTGCAATTAAGGCCATTTAAGGAGATTGTGATTCTTTTCCTTTATTGGTTTCTGGTTTTGGATTCTCTGAATTGAATGGGTTTTGGTGTTTTCTGTCAGAACCAGCTCCTCTTTTGCTTTTTTTATCTGATTTCATATCCCACTTCAGTATCCATATTTATTTGCTTTGTTTACTCATGTTTTTGTACATATCCTCCATAAGGTAAAAGGCATTAATATGGTGGAGGATGCCTTCATTTTCAATCCTAAAAATGAACCCATAATAAAAGCTACTTGTTCCTTGAGGTTTTCTTTTAATCTTTAGAAACCGGTTGCAATCAAGTTGCAAGAGCATTTGACATGAAAGTTTTTCGAATGATTTTGGTGTTGTTGACAATGAATTATGGTCCATCTATGTATAAAGAATTCCTCTGTTTTCAAATATCAATAGCTAGTTTTATAGACCTCCAATTAGTTGTTTCTTGTCTTCAAACTAGCTTTCCTAAAGATCAACTACAGCCCCTCTTCCTCAAAGGTAGATTGGCAACTTTTCCTTCAACCACTCCCTTGGAGAAGTGATATTTATGTTTGTTTTTCGCATGAAACCTCATTTTTTCCCCTAAGATATTACCTAGTTATTCTTATTTTCATCACAACCAGTTACCTCTCTCAATTCTGATCCAAACCTGTTAGAAATTAGGTAATAATGACCAATTCCAAGACCAAAATACAAGTAGAAAACACTTGAGAGTTCCTGGATGGAGGGGAAACATTGTCTAATTTTGAATTGATTTGAAACAAATTTAGGGACAATTTTTTGTCCCTAACAAATGGATCCATTTTGGATGAACTTGAAATTCAAGTATAAGTAAGGGGCAAAAATGTATGTATGTATCCCAATATCAATCATCATAGTTACAGACTCACGGCAACAGGATCCTAAATGTGCTTAGTTTATCAGAGGTGATAAGAAATTTGTAAATCTGCTGGGCTCTTGCAAGTTCTAAAAGCATCAAGTTCTTGGTCTTTGTACAGAAAATTTTTTCCTCAAATATCTGCAAGGAATTGCAGGATTATATATGTCAGGGTAGTAAAACTATACAGGTAAGGAAATGTACCAGAAATGAATTAATCGGTCTCAACAAGAAATAGAATTCTTTGACAATGGCACATGTTTTGGTGACAAAAATGTGAATCTCTATATACAAAAGAGAGAAGCTGATCTTTGTTCCTGATACAGTTGTTCTCTAGACAAATTGAGCACATTATCAGTATTTATCTGTATTAAATGCCTCACTTTTCAAGGTAGAATTCATCACCCTTCTCCTTGTCTATTCTTTTTGAATGATAGAGCAAGCAGTAGAGCGAGAAAGAACTCAGAGGCCATTAGAATTTGACCTTTAACCATGTCATATGCAGAGTCAAGGCCAGTTAACATGGTAAAAGTCTTGTCTTCTTCTACCTCTTTAATTCTAACATTTATATCACTTGTTATATGAGTGTATTGGGTTAATTCATCCCACAGGCCTCCAAGAGTTCCATTGTATTGCCATATGCCTTTTTTAAGTTCATAAATCTTTGCAAAATTATTTTTTCACCATATATTTCTTTATGGGCCTTCCACATCTCTTCAGCAGTAGTTCGAAAATACATACCTTCGACTAGTCACGGTTCCACAGAGTTGATCAACAATGATCTGACAAGATTGTCTCCAGATGCAGGGTTATCAGGTGCTGGAGCTGGCTTCTTTCCAGCAACAAAACCCATCTTGGATCTGCTGTAGAGATGCATGCTTGCTGCTTTGGACCAGATCACATAATTCGTTCCATTTAAGAGCATAGAGGAAGTATTCAGATTGGGGTTGTTGTCTTCATGGACAATGATATTGGATTAGAGGAAGGTTCCAAGGTTTTAGTCATCACAGACTTCTACGTTGGGAAAACTTTTGAAAATCTACCATGTTGTGAAATATGGACAATTTAGAAAAGTGATGCATGTTCTCTCTCATTCAGACATGAATTTACAGTGTACAACTACAGCTACATCGTAGAAGGAAAGAAGATAAAGTTTTAACGGTAATCGAGAAGGTGGTAGATAATAACTAGAAAGTCCCAAGCCGGCGATGGTTAAATTTTTTTAATATAAAAAAAACATGTTTAGGTGATGCTGAAATTATTGTTTTTTTTTTTGAAATCCAGATTATTAATTTGCCTATGCTAAAAAAATTTAATTAATTTAATAATATAATTAAAATAAATATTTACAGTAAATAAAAACAACCAAAACAAAGAGCAATAATTAACTATAAGTATC
>Ga0325402_1002784_pt1 | contig 15505 bp, 16 predicted proteins | sample PopdelMetagenome_22_FD_207212 | JGI IMG/M metagenome (GOLD analysis project Ga0325402, IMG submission 207212) | Populus deltoides microbial communities from Bellville, Georgia, United States - Xylem-PdKOR-R3 | ecosystem: Host-associated > Plants > Phyllosphere > Stem > Wood/Secondary xylem... | reverse complement strand
CAAAATATAAAACAGACTCATTAAATAAGCCATTATTTATTTCATTACCGAACACCTAAGTCACAAATCAATGTCATCAAATTACAAATAAATATAATTTTTCAAACCGTAACATGTACAAATCATATATTCATACAACAAATTTCTATGAGAAAAAGCTATAAAACAAGTAAACACAAACAAACTACATATACTATAAAAATATGCAATAAAAAATAACATTTTAAAATTGAGTTCATATAAAAAATGAATAGTTTTGCTTACTTAATTTCCAGCTAAATGAATAGGCCAACTAGCTGGAAAAGCTATTCAACTTCCCTTTTTTAAGAATCACACAAATTGAGTGAGGAGCTAGAGATCTTTTGCTGGTTTTTGCAAAAAAATAAAAATAAAAATGGAAGAAGAGAAATAGGGGAGGGGGAGATAGGGTTCGATTGCTAGGTTATAACTTAAAAACTACCAACAAATTCACTGATGAATATTAGCAATGAGTTTATTGTGTCAGGAATATCGTCTGTAATAATAACAATTTATTTATTTATTTTTTTTTTCATACCCTCTTTTCCTAGTGTAGTTCCCTCGATATACATTGATAAAAATTTTCCATTGGTGCATACAAACAAACATAATGAGGGAAACATTCCATCGATAAATGTCACCATAATTTACCGTCAGAATTTTTTCATCGATATATCCATTTATATTTGCTAATTTTCTGGTGGTGACAACTTAAAAAGTATGAAAATCCAACACATTCCATTGCCTTCTCTACTTTAACTAGATGATGAAAAAAAAAAATACTAATTCAATAATTTATAAGTGAAGAAACTTAACTCAGAACATGCCATGAATGATTGGGTGGCTCTTCTATTATAGGAAGACTTAAGTGGTATGGAAAGCAAGAGAATATGATAGTTGTGAGTAAGATAGAAGTTTGTCACAAGTATATATAGGTATAATCATGTTTGCCTGTAATAGTGGATTTTTCATTTCTCAAGTTGATTTTTTCTCTCATTTTTTTCACTTTGATTCATAAGCAAGAAACACGAGGAATGGCATGGCTTGTTGGTGCTACTCCTTTTCCCTCATTCACTGTTCATTTTGTTTGCCAAAAACATCTTGGCACCACATGATGTATGATTCTTGTGGGAGCCTTACAAAGTTCATATTTGGAATCTATTTAGCATTGTAAATGAATCCCTCTTTCCCTCTAGATGTACACAGACTAATGATAAATTTGCTATATAATTCCAACCAGAATAAGATAAAAAATGAGCCACTATCTTGGTTGGTTTTCTTTTTTATTTTGGCTGAGTTAATACTCAGTTTGCACGCTACTTTTTTTTGTAATTGAACCAATCTTTGTGTCTTTAATTCTATCCATAAGATAATTAAATTGTTATAGTATAGAAAGATGGATGATTCTTCAGACATTAATTTTCATTTGGTAGCTTAGAGATGATGGATCCCAATCATTTCTATTAGTGAATTAAACCAAGCCAACATGACGAATTATGCTGCTATATGGTGTACATATATATTGTGATGATTGATGTGTGTTTTGCATACTAATGCTCTTGGGCATGCAAGTTCCACCGATCTTTTGTGTTAGAGCATAAATTACTCCTGGAGTACTTTCTATTATTAGCATAGTGGACAAACTTATTTCCCAAACTAGTGCAGTTGGGAACATAATCCCCGCTCTAATATAGAAATAGTGGTTGCACATGTAGTACGTGCACAACCTATAGATGACGCATACACTACATGCGCAACCAATTAAAATTCATAGTTGTGCATATAACACATCTGTAACTGACAAATTCTCATTCTTGCATTCCTTTCCCAAATAATTAACTCATGCAAAAGTCAACGTGTATTTTCATGAAGACCTAATGGCATGAAAAAAAATAAATGACCTAATGGTTAGATAAAAAAAGATGGCATGGCAGATAAAAAATAGAGGAGAGAGAAAAGAAAAAAGAAAGAAAGAATAAGGCATCATAAACACTCCGAAGCTTCAATGATGAAACTCTCGGTACCATCGAAAAGATATCGATGAGACGAATCCATAGACACTATGGAAAGCCAATTTCAGAGCTAGTAGGGAGTCACACTGCAATGTAAATGTAGTGACATGCTCATTTGATGGCATCTCATCACTAGCTTTGAAGTTGTTTTTTCATGGTGTATATGGACTCGTCTCGTTGATATCTTTCTTGTTATACTGAGAGTTTCACCATCAAATATCTAGTGTGTCACACCTTATTCTTTCTTTTTTTCTCTCTCATCTTTTTTTTTTGTTATGCCATCTTTTTTTCCCTAGCCATTAGATAATTTTTGTTTTCTTCATGCCATTAGATATTCATAAAATGCATGTTGACTTTTGTATAGTTTAATTATTTGAGAAATGAATGGAAGAATGAAAATTTATGAATTTTAACAGGTTGTGCATGTACGCAACAACTGGTTGCACATATAGTAAATGCACGACTTATAGGTGGCACAAGTATTACATGAGCAACCACTGTTTTTGTGCTAGTGGGAATTATATATTTTTCTAATTTTGCTAGTTTAGGAAATAAGTTTGCCTACTATACTAATGTGGGAAAAAGCTTGTACTCATGTTTCATACAATTTGGTAATACCATAAAAAAAAGATCGTACACCAAGTTGCATGGTCAACATTGTTGTCTAGTCAGACCATACAACAACCAAATCTGCATGAACATAAAGAAAGTTGTCTCGTTAGATTGGACAACAAGGTTGCCCCAAACATGGTGGGCCTCAACCTAAAATACCAAGCTAGATAATAAGTTGTTTATTCAAGTTAAATAGGTTAAGTCCAAAAAACAAATTGGATAACAAAGGTATTCGGTCAACTTTTGTGGGCCTTGGTCCAAGGGACAAATTGGACACTAAAGTTGTCCAATCAAGTTTGTCGAGCCTTGGCCCAAGTTAGAAGGCTTCAGTCCAATATAACCCTCACATGCTAACATGCTCCTCGTGTGTAGGAATGCTCCTAACACTTAATTTTTCAAGGACACACACCTTTTTAGTACAATGCCGTAACCTTTGAACGTGTAGCAACGCTTAAACTTATATGTTGTAGAATTATGCCTTGTTAGGACGACGCTACAACCTTCTATGTTTATAAACTCCTAAATTTTTAGTGTGACAACTGCCTTTTCCATAAATGGCTATCACATGACTGATTGACTTGTGAATAGCTATCATCAATGGTAAATATAATGCCTACCATATCCAGTGTAATGCCTACCCTCGTTAACTCATTTTATATGTTATCAACATTATAAATGTAAATATTTCTCTCTATAGTAACTCCTAAATAGTATGTTTGAAACTTGAAGATCCATAAGGTAAATTCATGTGACTGAAGTGTAAAACTACCTTAGGTTACCAGGTGACCAAACACAACAAGAACAGAACATAGAACACACAACAATCACAAGATACACTATCCTACACTCTTCTTTCTTGTCTTCTTCGCTATACATTATTTTTCTTCTAAGATTTACTAACTTAAACATTAGAGGGTTATCATGATTGGAGACTTATTTTGCAAGGGTTTGGGACCAACTTAGTTCAACTTAATTAAAAATCTTCCAAAGCCCAACATATTAGTGGTGGAAAAGCCCAATACAATTTGGAATTTTTTGAAATTCATCACAATCTATTTGTTTTTAATTTTTTTTGTATATATATATATATATATATATATATATATATATATATACTCAAGGTATAATCAATTTAAAATAAGATTTCATGATTTAGTTATAAATGATTTTCGGTTTCACTAACCAAATCAAGAACACAAGGTTGCACAACATACTTTCATGTGTCTTTTATCTATTGTTATACAAAATATAACCAGTGATGAGGGATGTTTTAATACCATTTCATGGATGTGAATATTTTAGTAGTTTGTTATATATATTGTTGATGTAATATTTTTTTTTCAATTTGTGACGATAATTATTAATTACCATGTATATGTAATATTTTGACATCTTTGATGTAAGAACATGTGTGTTTATTTATTTTTATATGTATATTATGTAGAAAAATTGCATTAATGTGGTCTTTAGAGAGTGAAATTAATGGATTTCTTTGATCACAATATTCATTTTTTTTAACATATTCATTGCTAATAAAAGATCATGTTCTAAACTTCAAATTAAGATACATATTGCATATGTTTTTCCCAAGTATAAATCAATAAAAAAGTAATGAAAAATTATCAAATACCAAGCTCATCATCTTAAGGTCCTTAAATCATTGAAAAAAATAATTATAATATATGAATTGGATTATATTTTTTCACAACTTTATAGTCTTTTAGTTAAGTCCTGATATGGAAATAAAAGGTTAATAATAAAATGACATTACTAGTTGTGATAACAAATGTAATTGTGATTGGAAAGTAATTGTAATGATAGTTAAGATTGATAAAAAAAATTGATTATGGTTTTAAAAAAGGTGAAAAATATAATAGTCAGTTTGGTTGTGACAATAATCATGAGATAACAATGATTGTATTGATTGTAGCGATGAGAATAGTGTTAGTGACGAGAAACATGGTGAGGAAGTGATTTTGAAGATGTTTATATTCAAAATAATATAGTAAAAATTAATAGCTGATACATTTTTAGAGTTTTCCAAAGACAATTTAACCCAACTAATATTTAATCATACAAGAATATTTAAAAAAATATGCTTGTTAAATTATAAAAATGTATATTTAATTCAACAAATAACACTAATAAAAAATTAAAAATATGCCAATGAAATTGATAGTGAAAATGACAGAATACTATCATATAAAACTTCTTATCAGGTTTTTTCTTCCATTAGCAATCCTATTAACCATTTCCAACGCAGACAAAACTATCACCAGAACATTCATGACTAAAAATAAGCTTTTATTGCCTCTTTCCCCTAGCAAAATCAATCAAAATTGTAAATTGTTGATGAATTTGTTTTTTAAAAAATTGGAAACCGCCGCTGATTTTATCATCGTTTATTTTTGTAACAGAATATTTCATCGACAACTCCATCAAAAAGTTCCTACATATCATGAAAGTTTTACCAAACTTTCAGAATAGGTACAAACATTCCGACAGGATTTCCAGCAGCTGTTGACATTTTTTTTGGTTTGTTATGATCTCTAAGCCAATTATTACTCACAATAAATCCATAACCACAACAAAAAGCATCTCAAAAAAAATTGACTTCTATATATTTAACAATGGATAATACTAAATGGATTACACATGCCTATAAGTTTTTACAGTTGAAAGATTTAGGTAGTAAATTTATATAAATAATGTACAACAATGAGATAGATAAAATTTCATGCACCAACATTAAAAAAAATAAACATAAATTAGAAAAACATACAACAAAGTTATCAAACAAATATAAATATAATGCATTATAAAGCACCAATAAATATCTTAAACATTTCTAATATTGTTACACAATGAAAGACATCTAAATCAATTCATCATCTTTTAAGTAAAATCCTCCTCTTTATTTTTATCATTGTCATGTCCAACATCATCTTCTTTGTTATTTTCATGGTCAATCTCACAATATTTATGTACTTTTCTATGTGTACTATTACTCAACATAAGTAATCTCAGTAATATGAAAATTTAGATTTTCTAACTCGATAAATGGAGATGCTCGATATGGATAAACTAACTTGTTTATTTGAAAGACATCGTCTCCCCTAATTAGTTTATCGTTACCATCTTCAACTACTTAGACTCGACTCTTAGATTCTGTTTCGATAATGGATAACCAATCAACTCTATCATGATCATTTCTAAAAAAAGAAGTGTATATATAATATATTTTCTGGTATTGTTTGACAAAAATAAAAATATTATTGATGTTGCGAAGTTTATCATTTTTATTTTCTTCTAACAAACCATGGTGATGATCAACTTTAATTCCTGTATTGGTATCACACCAATAACATTTGAATAAAAACATTGTATCTTGCGACTTATGATATCACAATTCAATCACCTTTTTTAACTTGCTATAATAATCAACTTCAAACTCAATAGAAGTTAAACTATTTATACAAACCCAACTATTATAAGTCTTTCTACCTCACCATATTATTTTATATGGAAGACATATCTATTAATGAAATGCTTATTGTAACACTGAACCTTTGTTTCATGACTCAAAGATAGGAATTTCAATCTACTAGTATTTGCAACCATGTTGAATGACTTGGCAAGAACCTCTAGTGAGAATAAAAAAAAAAGCTTTACCACCATTAAATAAGATAAAGGCCTTATTATAATGCATATAATACATACAAGCTAATTTTTCATATGTGCTCCAATCCGACACCATCCCATACGCAGAAAAATCATTTATAGTCCATATCAATATTGCCTCCATTTGAAAATTATATTTTCTAGAGACATCATATGTCAAAGCTCTGACTGACTATAATTGACTCAACTCATCAAGCAACGGTTCAAGACAAAAATCTATATTCCTATATGGATTATGAGCTAGGTATGACCATACTTAAGAACATGAATTCTAGCTTCATACATATCTATAGGGGGTAAGTTGTAAGCTATTAGGATGACTGACCAACAAGAATAGGTTGTTGCAACAAAGGACCCAAATGGATTAAATCCATCACTATGCAAGTCGAGTCGTATGTTTCGTGGCTCCAACAAAAACTTAGGATGTACCCTATTCAAATGCTTTTAAGCTTTACTATCGAAATGGTGTACCATATCTCTATCAACCTTGTTGTGTGAATAATGCCATATCATGTGCTCAACAAACTTTAGAGACATAAATAACCCTTACAGTCTAAGAGTAATTGAGAAGTATCTTATTTTTTTGTATGTGATAAGAGTCTTCATCTACCATAATTGGTTTATACTGAGCATGCTTAAAAGTTTTACACTTAGTAATAATTGCATATTCACTATAGTACAACATGTAAAAGTTTTAACACATCAATTTTTTAGTATCTTAAGCTAAGAGTTTTCATCATGAATTTGGATGCATAAAAATTATCTTTCATTATATTCCCTTCAGATAACATGGTTTTTTTTTTCCATTTGAGGATCCAATCATAACCGACCTCACTACGCCCTAAATTAGACTTCATGGTAAACACTTGTGTTATGAGTGATAATTTACTGTGAGTTATGCACCCATCCTATAACGATTCATTAGAATTTTAAAAAGTTTTAAGAACTTAGTTGCGTCTACATTTGGTTCTTCATCTAAATGTTTTTGATATGAACCTTCACTTGAATAATCTTGATTCATTTCCATTGCATTCATCACCATACTCCTATGACAATTTATATTCCCTCCATAGACCATGTATATTGCTAGGACTAGAAGTTGAGCCAACCGTCTTTTCTAACATGGTTTTGTAAGGAACATATGGTTCTCCGTGTGCAAACCAATTTAAGTATTTCTCGACAAACCATTTTTAAAGTAGATGCATCGTCACAACATCTTTATGGTGGAACTTTTTATTTTTACACTTTATACATGGATGTCTAATTTCATCGTCACTAATATTCTTTAGATTAGAAAGTATAAATTTCAAAAAACTCTCTAGTTGTATTTTGGTCCATCCATAATTCCGTCAATAAAACTGTAAATAATAAACAGTTAGAGATGCATTAATTACCAGCACATTGGAATTCGCAGTCCGTTGGTGATTCCTTCGGGAAACCTACCACTCAGTCAGTGAAATTTAATTGCCATCACCGATATGTGAAGGAAAATTGTTCCCTTCGCCTTTGGAATACACCGACAGACAAGAGGCATTGGTATTTTCATCGGCATAATGCATAGTGAACAATGCTAGGAGGAGGGGAACAGTTCCCTTCGCCTATGGAATACACCTACGAACTACGGTTCATCGGTAGTTCCATCGGCGTGATGCAGTGTCTGACGCTAGATTGTATTTGTATTCCCTATCTATCAATCCTGCAAATACTTACATTGAAAGTTGCATGCATAACACAATATCACAAGTTCATATAATTTCATCAATAACTATTACATTATAGTTTATAGCATTATACTTTCGTATTTTGATAGTTAGCCAGAATTGTCTTCTTCTTTTTCAATTGACTCGTCGTCAGCTCTATTGCAATCTTCTATGTTGATATCAGCATCTTCATCGACTTGTGCTTGTCCGTTAGAACTCAGAACAACATTCAACTCCTCAACGTCAACATCAATAAAAATATTATCAAAGACACAAAATTTTGAATTTTCTTCAAAGTTAATCGATGGAGTAACTCGATATAGTTCAACCAACTCACTAACTTATATTTTCATGTTTTGATAGTTAGTTAGAATTGTCTTCTTCTTCTTCAATTGACTCGTTGTTAGCTCCATCACAATCTTCTATATTGATATCATTGTTATCATCATCTTCATCAACTTGTGCTTATCCACTAGAACTCAAAACAACATTCAACTCTTCAGCGTCAACATTAACAAAAATATTATCAAAAACGTAAAAATTTGAATTTTTTTCTAAGTAAATCGACGGAGCAACTCGTTATAGTTCAACCAACTCACTAACTTGAAAGATATCATCTCTCATATTTGAGTCATCGTTCTCATCCTAAACAACCTCGACACGACCCCTGTGTTTGGTTTTCAATACGGATAACCAATCAACTCTTAAATCATCCTTTCTAAAGCAACATGTGTATGTATAATAAACTTCCTGGCATTACTTGGCAAAAATAAACACATTGTTGACATTGTAGAGTCTAACATTTGAGTTAATTTTGACCAAACCATGATGGGGATCTACTCTGATTCCTTTGTTAGTGGTGTCATACTAATAACATTTAAATAAAAAGACTCTATTATGCTCGTTATGATATTGTAATTCAATTACCTCTTCTAATTTCTCATAATAGTCAACTTCAAACTTACTAGAAATCGATCCCTTAACACAAACTCTATTGTTATATGTCTTTCTACCCTGTTCATATTCTTCAGTATAAAACACATATCTATTAACAAAATACTCGTTGTAGCACTTCACCTTTCTTTCAAGACCAAGACTTAGTAAAGACAATGTAGCACTAGCATTCCTTCCTAGTTTATCAACCTGGTAGATCAAGTACAACAATGAATAGTGAATGAGAATTTTGTAATGAAATTAAATATCCCGATATATAATGAGTTTGTGAGTACTTACATATGTTTTGAACCACTTGGTAAATTTTTCATCTTGTAATTGAAAGATTTAGAATTCGGTCAGCTATGAGTTGTTAGACAGTAAATATTGACGATGTTGCCTATGAGGTATACAATAATGTATGAGTTTGTGATATTACAAGAGATACATAGTCCAATATTTATAACAAAGTTTAAGTAGTATATATACTTACTGAATAAAAGGTCTCAGTTCATCGCAGTTAATAACATATAATTATGTGTTTGTCTAAATTTTATTTCAAACAAATATCTTTCCCTGACAATATTTTTATGTGCGGGTCGTCCAGGAATGAAGAATATTAACAAGTTTCCATTCGAAGGTACTTCACCACCATCGTCATACCTTGGAATGTGATTGATTCTTGTTCTCAAATGAGGCTTAAAATAGTACGAGATAAATGTTGAGATCTCCTCAACAATATAGGCCTCACATATCGAAGCCTCAACATGCGCCTTTTTTTTAACCTTTTTTTTAAAGTTGAACTAACACCTGTATAGAATTAAATGAATGTTTTCAATTAACATAAACAATGAAAATGCATTTTTAATTACATTACATGTGTAATCTCTAACCTCTCGAATGCATTTTGTTTTTAACCTTTTTTTTTAAGTTGAACAAATACCTGCATATAATTAAACAAATGTTTTCAATTAACATAAACAATGAAAATACATTTTTAATTATATTACATGTGTAATCTATAATCTCTCGAATGGATACATCCATCTATACTGGACTAGGCCTTCAACTTTTACCTCATACGGTAAATGTATGGGCAGATGCTCCATCGAGTCAAAACATGATGGAGAGAATATCATCTCAAGTTTGTATATTGTCTGGACAATATTCGTTTCAAGCCTCTCAATGTGGTGTGTCTGTAATTTGTTGAAGCATATATCTCTAAAGAAATGATTGATCTCCATGAGTGCATCATATATATCCTCTTTGGCAATAAATCATGATAAAATAATGGAATTAGTGTTTGCATAAACATGTGGTAGTCATGGCTTTTCATTCCATACAATCTGCAGTCCTCTAAATTAACCAACCTTGATATGTTCGAGGCATGTTCATTAGGAAAACATAGACTCTTAAGTCATTGGTAGACTAGTAGTTATGCATTCTTGTCTAAGGCGAAGCTTGCTTTGGGCTTTGCGACCCGTGACCCAGCATAAACCAAATCTATATTTTTACGGTGACAAAACTACGCTATATCCATTCTGGCCTTGATGTTGGCTTTTGTCTTCCCCTTCATGTTCATGATCGTGTTGAAAATGTTCTCCAACATGTTCTTTTCTATGCATCTGATGTTAAGATTATGGTGGAGGAGATTGGTCTTCCAATAAGGAAGCTTTCAAAAAATATTCCACTTTACCCAATTATGGGTCAAACCAAAACTAGAAAACTTCTGCTTATCAAATTAGAAACCAAACAAAATGTCACCATACTCTAACACGACATCATTCAATTCTTCACCACAAAGACACGGGGGTGTAACATTCTTTTCAACTCTACCAACAAAAAAAATCCTTTATATTCTTTCTATACCTGTGATCCGTTGGCAAGAAATGCCGGTGACAGTGAAAAAAAGATATTTTACCCCCGTTTATTAGCATGAATACCTTGTTATTTTCCATACAGTATGTATTAAGAAAGATTTTGCAGATCATGAAACAACACACAATTAGCCTACAATCATGTTAATTATTCTGTCATTCAATTTGTAATTACACCTGATTCTATGCTCAATAACTACAGCTGTAATGGTAGCATAGATTTAGCATGAACGTTCCTTAGATAGACTCTCTACCTTTGTAAATATAAGGCACTGCTCCCATTTATTGAATTCAAGCTTTGAAGCATTGTCTGCAGTCTTTATATGGTATCAGAGCAACAAATCTCTAACGAGCCAACGATCCAAGCATCCACCATGTTTGCTTCCCCCAATCAAACCTCAACCTTTTCTCTTCAACCCCAACCCTCTTCCGCAACAGACAAGCCACTCATTAATCTTAATATCACTGCACAAATCAATGAAAAATTAACCCCCTCCACTTTTCTCAAATGGCGTGCTCAGTTTGAAGCACTCCACATCGGGTATGATCTACTCAACTATATCGAAGGCATGTTTTCATGTCCTTCCTCCACTGGTTCCACTGTTGATGAGTTGCACAAGAACCACTGGATCAGACAAGATAAACTCATCTTGAGTGCTATTCTAGCCTCTACTTCCTCATCAATAACATCTCTCATGGAGCTTGGAAAAAACTCAAAACTCTATATGCTAGCAGATCCAGAACACGTGCTATGCAGTTGAAGGAGGAGCTCGCATTAATCCAGTGTGGACATCGATTAATCACAAACTATCTCCATGCTGTGAAGAAATTGGCTGATGAAGTAGCCATTATTGATCATCCAATTTCGGATGATGACCTAACTCTTTATGTGTTAAATGGTTTAGGTCCAGATTTTCAAGAGATTGCAAGACCTATCCATGCCAGGGAGTCCTCTCTAAACTTTGAGGAGTTACATGATCTTCTAGTTGGCCATGAGGCGTATCTAAGACGCCTGGAAACTGCAACACAAACCATGGTTGTCTCTGCCAATTACACGAAGACAAAGTAGTATGTGCAAGGAGGATATAATCAGGGATGTAAATCCCAAAAAAAAGAGGGTTGGATTAAATTAAAGGAAATAAACTAAACTAAAAAGAAGTGGGGGCAAAACGAATATACTTAAAGAAAATGGGGCCTAAATGCAAATAAGAATAATTATAGAGCATAAGTACTCCTCTTCTCACCAAAAACAGATCTGCAGATAACGTAAAGAAAGAAAAGAGGGAGTTTTTATATTCATTTTTACAAATCAAGAGAGAAACACCAAAATTTCAAAAACCCATCCAAGATTAAGGGTTATAGGTAGAATAAACATTGGTGGGAAAGGGATTAACAAGAGAAATTGAACAAGAAGAGAAGAGGGGAGGGCCAACTATCATTAGAAAGAAAAGGAGGGATCGAAACCTTGATTCGTACCGGGTAAGGTATTCTAAACCTACTCTTATGAGTCATTTCAAGTCCATTATGAATTGATGTCTGGATGTTAATTTATAGATTTGAGTTCTTAGACTTAAATTGAGGAAAAAGTATGAGTTGCTAAATTAAAGAACTTCATGTGTTGTATGTAAATGGAAAGATTGATGAATTTGGACAGTTTCGTCTCTTGACTTTCATAGAGATTTTGGGTAGGAGGATGAAGGAATTAGGATCAGGTTCCTCATAGAATTGTAGGTTTGGATGTTGGCTAACTAATGAAATTGGTCTTCCTCAATTTGGAGTTATAGAACTCCAGTTATGGGTCACCAACCGAGACTGGGTCATGATAGACCCTATGGGGTAGTAGGTCTGGTTCTTTGATGAGAAATTTTGACTGTCTTAGAGGTAGAACTAGGTTCTCCTTTCTTCAGAGAGCTTATAGCCTCATGTCTTAGCTTTCTAATAAGACTAATCTCGCTTGAATCGGAGTTCTATAACTCTAGATATAGTTAAAAATCTGAGGAGAGGTCAGACAGTAACAGTTCAAAAACGAGACAGTAACAATTCAATATCTAGACAGTAACAGTTCAAAAACGAGACAGTAAGAGTTCAAAAACGAGACAGTAACAGTTCAATAACTATACAGTAACAGTTCAAAAAACAAGACAGTAACAGTTCAATGTCTAGATAGTGACAGTTCGAGATTTAAATAGAAACGGTTTATATATATATATATATATATATATATATATATGGGGTAGTAGGTCTGGTTCTTTGATGAGAAATTTTGACTGTCTTAGAGGTAGAACTAGGTTCTCCTTTCTTCAGAGAGCTTATAGCCTCATGTCTTAGCTTTCCAACAAGACTAATCTCGCTTGAATCGGAGTTCTATAACTCTAGATATAGTTAAAAATCTGAGGAGAGGTCGGACAGTAACAGTTCAAAAACGAGACAGTAACAATTCAATATCTAGACAGTAACAATTCAAAAACGAGACAGTAAGAGTTCAAAAACGAGACAGTAATAGTTCAACAACTATACAGTAACAGTTCAAAAAACGAGACAGTAACAGTTCAATGTCTAGATAGTGACAGTTCGAGATTTAAATAGAAACGGTTTATATATATATAAGGAATAATAACTATGGTTGGACAAAGAATGACAACATTAATGGGTGAAATGAGAAAAACGTAAAATATTAAGAAATGATTGAAAGAAAGACTTATTGGTTGTTGATATGGTTATAATAAAACATATCCTTGGGTGAGAAAAATTATGAGATAAACTTGTGAATTGCAGGAGGGATCACAGGCGTGGTGCAACAGCAGTAGGGGAGCATGAGTAGACCTTCTATTGCATGTAGGTGAATCGCACCTGTACTTCCTAGTTAATTCCATGAATTATTTATGTTATCAATGTGAAATGTGAATTATTGAATGTATGTGTATTCAAGGTGCAAACTTGTTGTGTGAATTGCCAAATGATGAAATTATCACTGACAAAAGAAATATGAGAAGTGCGATTTGAGGCGTAAACTAGCATATATTTAGTGTATATTAGGATCCCGGGTAAGGGGATCACCACGATTGATTTAGTGTATGTTAGGATCCTGGGTAAGGGGATCACCACGATTGGGCTAGCATACATTTAGTGTCTGTTAGGATCCTGGGTAAGGGGATCACCATTAGGGGTGAGCATTTTTGGTTCGGTCCGGTTTTGAGCCAAAATAAATAACCAAACCGAAATTATTATTTTTTAAGCTTTTAAACCGAACCGAACCGAAAACCGGTTCGAACCGACCATATTCGGTTCGGTTCGGTTCAGTTCGGTTTTTTTTCCTTCCAAACCGTTTAAACCGATTCATCTTATTTCTATTTTCATAGTTTTGTGCCTATTTTCTGAGAAATCTTGGCTTTCTCAGCAAGCTAAACAAGATAATATCCAGAAATCGAACCTCAGCGTTCTTTTTGTTAGATCCTTGCTAAAAAATTAATCTATGCACAAAAGATACACAAACCAAAAGGAAAGAAAAGAAGCCATTTGACTGGGAAAAAAAATAAAGATCAAAATATATGAATTATTCAAATGTAAAACCAGAACGAGAGGAAACCAATTGTAAATTTTTACACAGATCCACACCATTTGTTGAGCGTGTGGTGTTTTTATACTTGGTTTCTTCAATAAATAACCAAACTCGATGTCCAATCTTCTATTGGTTTGACATAACAATCTTCTCACAAGACGAACATAAAGAAATCAAAGAAAAACCTTTTACTGGTTTGACATAACAATCTTCTTCAGTTACATGGGTATGAAAAATGACATAACAATTACAATGTCAAAAGCAAAAGTAAAAGTAAAGAAAGACATGCTTGAACTAAAAGAATTAAAATCAAAAGTGAAGAAAGGTGTGATAGGAAGACAGATGAGCATGAAGCAACAGAAGCCTAACAATTATGGGATGTGTATTGTGGAGTATAGAGGAAAATCAGAGAGAAGAGAAAGTGAGAGACGCTGAGAGCAAAAGAAGGGGCGGCTGTCTAGAGAGAAAGTTACTTTAGGTTTAGGGTTACAAAAAAATGTCATATTTATACATGTTTTTTTTAAGTGTTGGTTTGGGTGAACTGGTTCGGTTCGGTTCAATCGGTTTCAGACTTTAAAAACCGAAACCGAACCGAATTTTTTTTGTGGTTTTTTAATCGGTTAATTCGGTTTTTTTTTCGGTTTGGTTTTTTTGGTTTTTTTTTCTCGGTTTTTTCAGTTTTTCGGTTATTCAGTTTTTTTGCTCACCCCTAATCACCATGTATTGGCTAGCATATATTTAGTGTATGTTAGGATCCCGGGTATCAACATGTATTGGCTAGCATACATTTAGTGTATGTTAGGATCCCGGGTAAGGAGATCACCTTGCATCGACTCCTATGAAGTGATGATGATGATACCAGTGAAATTGGTATCGGTAATGTAATAAGCAAGAATAATCATGGTCGATCTCATAAAGTCTGGAACAAAGGTTGAAAGTGGCAGAGGGAACAATTATTTATAGTTGAATAAAGAAGAGATTCTAATAAAAACTAGAAAGGAGAAGCGAATGAACTATGAATGCATTTTACCCTGTTGAAATTGTTAGATATTTGTGTTGTTATATTTATTGTAATATGCACCTTTCAATAATATGTATTTTGTTTCAGGATCA
>Ga0325402_1002782_pt1 | contig 15514 bp, 6 predicted proteins | sample PopdelMetagenome_22_FD_207212 | JGI IMG/M metagenome (GOLD analysis project Ga0325402, IMG submission 207212) | Populus deltoides microbial communities from Bellville, Georgia, United States - Xylem-PdKOR-R3 | ecosystem: Host-associated > Plants > Phyllosphere > Stem > Wood/Secondary xylem... | reverse complement strand
ACTGTTACCAATTAAGAGAGATTAAAACCAATGAAGTTTTGATTCCTTTTTGTCTCTCTACTAGTTTTGTCTTCTCTATCTAACTACTCATATAAAGGTCATTAGGTCACATGATATATATGGTGTTTAGTATTCGTCAAGGAGAGAAACATTAGGGTGCTGGTGATTATATATATAAAATCATTTCACTTAGAAAGCACCAACCTAGTGTATAAGCTCTTTTCAACTTGCAATCACTTCAATATAGTTAAATAATTGATTGGAGTTTATCTTAGTATATTTTTAGAGTAGGTTATGAGATTATTGTCAATGTAAAAGGATAATGTTGTTCCCACTTAACAAGTAGTTATTTTCACTCCATAATGTTTTTTAATGACTAATATGACCTTATTGAATGAGTGTTTTAATAACTCAATAGTTTTAAATTATGAAATAATTATTGTTTGTGTTACTTTTAGAAAAATAAGAAGAGGAAAAAACACTACATAAAAAGCCATCTAAATAATTTAGTAATAATGTATGGTTTATAGTGTATGGTTTTTGATACTCAAATAATTTAGGATTGTGATTTATTGAGTAACTTCTAAGATTTGTAATATGTGTTAATTTAATATTAAGTTCGTGTGAAAAATATTATCTGACTTGTATTTTTGAAAAATAAAATCATGCATAATCTACTTTTTTATTTGTATATTCATTTTTTAAATCCATTTTAAATTTGTTATCGTTAAGGTTTGAAAAAAAATAAAGAATAATTTAATAAGACAATTTAAGTCTTTATACTAACTAATGACATTGGAATAGCTTAGAGCGTGGATAACACAACTTAAATAACTTAGTGGTCTTATATAGGAATAGTAATGGGTATTTACCGATCGGGTTTTTTCTAATCATATATTATCCATTAATTATCTATCGAGTGAAAAATTTAGATATTTATATTTTATTCATTAGGTTTCGGCTATTATATGAATATTCATTGTATGACTTTAATTTTATTTATTATTCAATAAAAAATAATATATATATAGTAGAATATTTATATTTTTTAATTCAATATATATATATATATATATATATATATATATATATAACATTCAACATTGAGATATATAAATATATATCTAGAGTTAAGTTTTCTAATATTTAGATTTTATTAATATAAAAAAAACTTATTCATTTAAATTAGTTTAGGTTAAAAATCCAACGATTTAGGGTTAAATCTTCATCTCTTGTACTACCATTACCAGATTATATGATTGTGGGATGTGGGACATCAGAAATGGACTCTGACTTTTACCTTCAAATAGTGACACCGTCCCATTATAAACTTATTAGGAGGATAAGTGATCCTGAGAAAAGCAAACCTTCCCTCCCTTTCTTCCTTCTCTTTGATATGGGATGAAAACGTCGACATCAACAACGTAAACGGAAAATGAAGAATCATTTTCATCGAGTCCAGACCTTTCTCCTTGTGTTGGACCACCATTTTCTCAGCCTATAAAAGAACACCATACACCAAAAGTATTTCTTTAGCCAAGGACACCATACAGCCTATATAAAGCTTCTCATAGCTGCAAAAATTTGAAAATAGAGATGGTAAGATTTCGTATAACTCTACTCTCTCTTCCTTTTCGTCTTAGCTTCACTGCTCAGTTCACCAGGGTTATTAATTCCTTTTACCCATTGTTGTAGGATGAAGCACACATGTTGAATACTTGTGAAGGTTACGTAGACTGGAGGAACAGACCTGCCGTGAGAGGTCGGCATGGTGGAATACTTGCTGCCTCCTTTGTCTTGGGTAGTCACTCAATTACCTCATGCTTCTTTTTGTTACTGTAACTATTTGAGAACCTCAAGTGAACTAATAAAAACACGACTTACAGTCTGCACTTATAGATGAATAACCAGTAATATATATATATATATATATATATATATATATATATATAATTTCTTGTATTGAAAATCACAGTTGTGGAGGTTCTGGAGAATCTAGCATTCCTGGCCAATGCAAGCAACCTTGTTCTTTACCTCTCCAAGTTCATGCATTTTTCCCCATCCAGCTCGGCCAACGTTGTTACCAATTTCATGGGCACAGCCTTTCTCCTTGCTCTACTTGGTGGCTTTCTAGCAGATGCTCTTTTTACCACCTATTACATCTATTTGATCAGTGCTTCAATAGAATCCCTGGTAAGATTCTTAAAAAGTTTTAGCTGTTTATATTTGTATTGAATTTCCCTGCATAGTTTCATTTTTCAATAGAAACTAGCTAGTTTCTGCCATCCATTATGCAACATAAATGTTATCAATGGAAACTATATTAACAGTCAACATTTTGGCTACCAATGAGTGGCGTCGCAAGTAGGGAACTGGTTGAGAGAGCATCTATCAATTTGCCTGTCATTTCCCTTTCAAGAGTACCATTTAGTGGAGGGTCAGGCAGAAGAATATCTCCTGAGTTTTTCAAGGATAGGCCATAAAACGACCTGACCATGCCCAAACATGTGCCACTGCCAATCGTATTGCTTCAATGTTGTTAACTTTATAGATGGTACTGGAACAAATCTATGCCCTACCGGATAATAAATGTCCTGACCCACCGTTGAAAAAATGTCCATGTTTCTTTGAAGAACTTGATACTGCCGACGACTGTAAGGGCACAAGAAAGCTAGAATCTTCCAATCATGCACTTAAAACAACAAGGCAAAATGGCAACTTGTACCCTAGTAAAGTTTGATTGATTTCTAGAACAGAAACGAACACTTCGGAAATGACAATAACATAAGTGACAGTTTGACGCACGTATGTAATATGTGTGATAATCTGATTGTTAGAAAAGAAAAGACGTAATCAATGATCCTAACACTCTCTTCTTCAATATAGTAAATTGTAAGACCTAGTGAAAATAAGCCCTCAATCTCCTCAACTTCAGCCTACAAGTTGTTCAAATTCAGTGTCACAGCAACAAACATAGCCAGACTGCAGACAATCTTTTTGTAGCCTTGCTAGTTTTTCTTTTCTTATCAATCCTCACTCGTGAGTGCGTTTAAAGATTTCCACAACAATTCAAGATCTTTAACTAACTACGATATGCGGAACAGGGTATGTTAGTGCTTACAATTCAAGCTCGTGTAACCTCGTTGAAACCACCACCATGCTTTTCAGCGAGCACCAGTATCTCATGCGAGCAAGTTGATGGCAGGAAAGCATTGATGTTGTTCGCAGGCCTCTACCTGGTGGCACTCGGTGTTGGAGGGATAAAGGGTTCTCTTCCCCCACATGGCGCTGAGCAGTTTGATGAGAATACTCTTCAAGGAAGAAAGCAGAGATCTGCATTCTTTAACTACTATGTATTCTGCCTTTCCTGTGGAGCTTTGATTGCAGTGACTCTAGTGGTATGGGTTGAGGACAACAAAGGATGGCAATGGGGATTTGGGGTTTCCACTGCAACAATACTTCTCTCTATCCCAATCTTCCTCATCGGCTCCCCTGTTTATAGGACCAAAGTTCCTATAGGAAGTCCCATCACAACTATATTCAAGGTAAAAATCCACATAGAACACAGTATAAAACCCTTTCATGCTGCAAAATAAGAGCTAGGCAATCTTAACCTTTTTCCCCTTTCTCCCCGTAGGTTCTCGCTGCAGCGGTTTACAGCACCTACAAATTCAGGGATTCTAGCAATTCTGCCATTGAAATGGACACAAGCAGGACATCCTATACCACAGAAACCAGTGAGGGAGAAGATAGAAATACGAAACGAAAGGAACCAAGTCAAACTCCAACAGAAAGCCTCGAGTTTGTTAACAGAGCAGTCAAGAACAAGACAGTCAATCCAATGCTAGAATGTACAGCTGAGCAGGTGGAAGAAGTTAAGATAGTGCTAAGAATCCTCCCCATCTTCATGTCTACTATAATGCTAAACTGTTGCCTGGCTCAGCTTTCCACATTTTCTGTCCAGCAAGCATCGACCATGAATACCAATCTTGGCTCCTTAAAAGTCCCACCAGCATCTCTTCCTGTTTTCCCTGTTATATTCATCATGATCCTGGCACCAATCTATAACCACATCATCATTCCATTTGCGAGGAAAGTGACAAAATCCGAAATGGGGATAACTCATTTGCAAAGAATAGGGACAGGGCTAGTCCTATCCGTCGTGGCAATGGCAGTGGCAGCCCTGGTGGAAATGAAGCGAAAGAGAATAGCAGCCAATTCTGGATTAGTAAATTCAACAAAACCTCTACCCATCACATTCCTTTGGATCGCATTGCAGTACTTGTTCCTGGGATCAGCTGATCTTTTCACATTAGCGGGCATGATGGAATTCTTCTTCACAGAGGCCCCAAAAAGCATGAGATCTTTGGCCACATCTCTATCATGGGCCTCACTAGCCATGGGCTACTACCTCAGTTCTGTGCTTGTATCTCTGATCAACACAATCACAAGTAGGTACCGAGACACGCCATGGCTCTTTGGTAGCAACTTGAACAAGTATCGCCTGGAGAGGTTTTACTGGTTGATGTGCATACTAAGTGGATTAAACTTGTCTCATTATCTCTTCTGGGCAAGCCGCTACAAGTACAAGTCTATGAGAAAAACCCTTTCTCAGCCTAACAATTAGTAATACAATTAATTAGTCAATATAATGAATTAGACTTTCCATTCTTGTCTATTATTTTAGGGAGACGAGAGAGAGAGAGAGTCATGGTGTTTAAGATCCTTAAATTCTATTACTATATATTAATTAATTAGTAATTTATCTCCTTTTGCAAACCACATTTGCCTCCATATCTTGCTTATACAACTGTTTGAAAATCCTCAGTCGAAAATTAAAATGCAAACCCAATATTAAAAAAATGACAACAACGATGTTCTTTTTTAAAATTACACATAGTAAAGAGCTTTATCAGGAACAAAAACAAAGCAAATTGTAATAATAATAAAATTTAAGTTATGAATTATCTTAATTTTCGGTTATCTTGGTGATTTAATAAAGTAGAAACTCTTAAGTACTTAGTAAGTATTGTTGTGTTTCTAATTTTTAGAGGTATAATTTAATTGATTAGGTTCTAGATTTATTGTAAAGTCTATTATTTTTTAAAATAAAATACATTTTAAAAAAACACATAAGACTTTTATTGTCAAATATTGCTTTGCTAATGCTATTTTCATCTTGCAACACAATATTAAATAGCAATAAAAGCAAACCACAAAATAACAATATCAAACAAATTCTAATCAACCTTAGTGATACCAAAATTAATTTGGCAACGGACTGGTTTAGAATTGGGAATCTAGAGCTTAGGGTTTTTCATTTGTAAAATCTACCTTTTTTATTTTCTTTTCATTTAAAAAAAATGCCATTTGTTTACCTAATTGTTCTTGTTAAAAATAATATAAATCATATCTTGAAATCTCTTACTAACAATTTAAGCTATTGAGTTGAAATAGTTCTTTAACATTATATTAGAGTTTTGATGATTAAACAGTCATGAATTTGAATTGTATCATTGTTATTTATTTGATAAAAATTAAGTATAGGATAGTATGAATATATGCAAGTTTCAAACTCAAAAGGCTTTTACTTAAGAGATTTTGTTAGAGAATAATTAAATAATATCTTGAGACTTCATCAAATAGTTGAAGTTATTAAGTTGAGATGGTTCTCTGACCTAACAATCAATAACAAAAATTATTAATTAATTTATTTGCATTTCCAAATATTTCAGATGAATAATTTGAAGATTAACTAAAGGTTAATTGGAAAATAAATGGTTTTGAAAAACATATAACACTAATGTTATCATATTAAAGTTAATGAAGTCTTAACTAAGATTTTTATTCATAACATTCACCTTATATTTTTGTGTTAAATATAGATTTTATTTTGAAATAGGACTCCTTTCATTAGTAAATGTTCTAAAATATTAATAATTTTTTTTGGAGGAGATTGTATTTTAATTTCATATATTTTTGTATCTATGATACAATAATCATGTTTTATTTTTCTTAGTGAATTTTCAAGATTTTTTTAATTATATTATTAAATACAAGTAATAAGAATCAAAAATTAAAAAACTATTATTAATTACAATTTGTTATATTTTATTACTTTTTACAAATGACTACTAAAATTAAAATTTACTTTAAACAAAACCATTAAAAATTAATCTATGGCTAAACTCTTAATTTATATTCACCTCATATATAATTCAATTAAAATATTATAAATTACATCAAAATTGAGAAAATTATTAAAATATTATTGGTTATTGCCTTGTTTTATCTTTGACTCCTTTGAAAGAAAGGATTTATATATTTTTTTTTATCAAACTATAATAATATTGAAAAGACTCCTTACTCAAAAATAGCATAAAATTTATATTTAAGTTTCTATATTCTTTAATATTTATTTTTATATAATTAAAACATAATCTCTTTAAAATAATCGATGAAGTCAAATATTTCTATATCACTTACATAACCTATTCTTCGTTTCTTCCTTCTAATAAGATGAAACTACAATTATGAATAAAATTCTAAGTAAAGATAGATAGGAACCTTATAAAATCAAAAACAAATATAAAGACACCAAGATATTAAACCTTAAGTCAAGTATATTCATTCCAACGAGAATCACACATCTAAGAGAGACCAGGTGAATGAGAGAGAGGAATTGCAAGTAATTCAAAGAGTATTGGAATTAAAACAAAAGGAGAACAAAGTTGTAAAAGAAAGAATGTAAATAAAGCAAGAAAATAAAGTTGTAAATACTACAAGAAAGATAACTTGAATTGAATTGAATTGAATTGAAGGAAAAAATTTTCAAATGTAAAGCCTGTCATCATTTCCAACTATCAGATGACCTATTTATATCAAGACATTATGTCAATTACATTTAAACATGTAATTCTAATTTTATTAAGTAAACTGGGAGGTATATTAAATTCTAATATAAACTAAACTTCTTATTTTGAGTATGATTGAGCCTTTTGGTCATTTATATGAATTCAAACTCCAAGATCAATTATTTTTCCTTGGTTAATTGTGACTCTTAATCACCTAGTTAATTGCTTTATATTTTTCTTAATCAATTAGTACTTTTTAAGGTTGGTTGATTAGTGCTCATAATTAATTTTAACTTTTTTTCCTTGTTTAGACATGAGCAATTATTATTCTTATTTTATTATCACGTGAATATTTATTTTTTATATAACAATGTCCCCTATGTTCCTTTATTTTTTAAACGAAAGAATAATTCCTCTTCATATTTGTATTAAAATTAATCCATGAAATTGACCATTAATGACGTGAAAAGTGACATTATTCATTCAAAAATTTCTATCATGTTCTTAAATGTGTCGGACCTGTTGGCCAATTTATTATTTTTTAAATGTTACATGTGCTCTAGTCTTTAAACTTGATGTTAGATTTCAACAAATCATAGCTAGATTCTTATCCTAGCTATTATATTACAATTCAACTCTTCATGTTTGACAAAAATAAAACACCATTATCCTTAAATGTTTTCAAAAAGAGAAAATTAATTGAGAACCTTAAACCTCATTTATTTCTCTTTAATTCCTAACATGTCATTATCAAAAGTCAAACTCATCTCTCACTTAAGATTGCTTACCCATATGAACTAGTTTATAGTTAGTGATGCACTAGAAAATATGAATAGAGAATGTATTGGCCTATTTTATGAAAACATACACAAGAAGAATAAAATCGCCATTTGACTTAGGATATTGAGAAATAAAAAACTTATCTTCATGATGACCATGTAAATATTAATACATGAAAGAAATGAATCCTAATATGGCTAAACATCACCCTCGTAGATTATATCAGATGATTGGGTAAGATGCAATGAAGCTTGTCGAGTGTGACAGAATGGCTTCACAAAACTTTAATGAATAATGGAAATGTCAAAAGATCTTCAATGTTATTTAGCTGTCTAGAATCACCACCAAACTTAATAGGCATCTATTGACCATTTTTTTCCTATTTTGGTCAAAATCTAACATCGTTTTTTTAGATACATAATGCAAACTATTACTTTGAATGAATTGGTCTTAATAGAAAGCTTATACCTTATAGGTAATGAGATTTGTGCTTCCATGCAAATTTCTAAGTCTTTTCAAAGATTTGTTGTTGGGTATACTAGAATTTAGTATGTTGATAAAAAGAGGAAAAGAAAAAATAGATTTTCCCTCTCAATAAGAACATGTGGCTTTTTTGCTATATTAGATATGCAAATACCTTATATATTCTAATTCTAAAAGTCCAAATAAAGCATATTTTAAAATAGTAGTAACTTTGACTAAATATAGGATAGTTGTCTTAAGACCATTTATATTTAGCCACATCTATAATACATTAGGCAAATACCAAACAAGATATAAAGATCATCATTTTGTGATGAAAGGTAGTGTTTATGGAGTTTTATAGTACACACATGCAGGGGTTACTTATACTTTAAGAAATTCATCAATACGAGGGCAATCCTTAACCTAGACTTTATTTTCTTAGGGGAGAGCCTATTTATATCCTTTTTTGAAGACTTTTTTTTTTCTCGAAAGGCATGTCAAAAGCTTCTTATTCATTATAAAAAGGATTGATGTTTTTATGTCTCTTTTTACATCTATAAGAGAATGACCTCTATAGGTACTACTTTCTTAGTATTAAAGATAAGACTATGAGAGAAAGGAAAGTAATATAGTTTAGAGAAGTATCATTACCTTTAGGGATCTGCACTTTATGTTAGTGATAGATATAATGTCAAGGAATAACTATTGTTTTTATGAGCCCTATAAGTCTCATTTTATAGCTATACAATCAAGATTTTTTTTAATATATTATGTTGTGAATAAAGTTGGTCTCGACATAATAAATTTTAAAAACCTAAAAAATATAGAGGAAGTAACTGAAATAGCAAAGCAACACTTTGTTTGCTTAGACATAGAAAACTATTCACTTTGTAGGCTATCGACCATGGTTTTTGTTATTATATAAGAAAATAAATAGACCTTATTCACACCAATTTCTTAAAAAAGATGGTAGAGAAATTCATTTTCTATAAGAATTCCTCTTATAAAGGAAATAAAAGAAAAACCTTTGAAAGTCTTATAGAAGGTCAAGCAAAAGATGTGTTCAATATGCTTCTAGTAAGAATTGTTTTTTTTTTTTGTATCTTTTTTAATCCTATCTGATATTTTAGAGAATTCTTCTTTATTTAACTCCTTAAAATATCAGTGATTCACCAGCAACATTCAACCTTCTTAAACCTTAAAACCCTTATATAATAGAAGAAGAAGATAATAATGATGACGAGACTCCAATTATTGGTTTAAGGTCTATGCCTAAGATAAATTGTAACTGTAACATGATGCACTTGTTGTTTTTTCTTTTACTTATCTTATCCTACTTCTCCTGCATTCTTTAGGTATTAACTCCTAAAATTACTCCTCTACCTTTAATTCCTGCTATAGAGATGATATTGAAAACTTTTATCCATCCTTTTAGATTTAGAGCTTTCTAATAATTAATTATTACTCTTATCACAGCTACTTCAAACACGACTACTTCTTTTGTTGACCAAGGTGATACCCCTTCATTGTTATCAAAAAAAGTTAACCACTAGTATATAAAGCTACCTTTTTTGTGCCCTCAAAGATAAAACCAATAAAAATATATACACTCCATGTAAAAGGTGGTTGTAGACCATTAGAATCCACCTTTATAAAGGTGGATATTGCGTTTCTATAAACTTCTTTCTTATTAGAGAAGTGTGGTAAATATAAAGGGGAAATGAGTACACGAGTACAACTGCAATTGATGTCCAAGAAGTCCCCCTACTTCATGAATATAAGATTGGAAATGTCCTCATATTACTATGGTATGAAGCGAATATAGTAGGAAATAGAGTAAAAGGCACTTTAAAGGGAAAAATCATACCATCTATTAAGTCTTATTTTACTAGTTAGGCATTATTAGTTAATGCTCCTATGAATTTTATAGAATATGAACATTTATCTCCTATCATTACTATAAAAGTCTAAAATAATAGGAACACCACATTTTTTTATTATTAGGAATGAATAAATCGAGCTCTAAGTTATATTAATGATGACAATCCTATTTTCAAGCAAAAGTGTAAGTTTTTGTTATTGATTTTTCAATCTTTTTGTATATGGATACTAATAGAAACCTTTCCTCTTATTTAACCAGGAAATGTTAATGATCTTCTTTATAAAATATTATCCTTTAAACCAATAAAGATTTGTTCTTCTAAGTTGAAGCTTGATGGAGACATCCAATCAAAAGTAATTTTTAGTATCCATACATATCCTGGAAGACAATATTTTAGTCAATCAAGCCTCAATTAATCACCTGCAACAACTTTTAGATTTCTCAAAAGCCTCATGGTTTAATATATCATAACACATACGAGTCCTTAGTACAATTGTAGAAGAGTATTAATCCTCTTACTAATATTGAGTAGTCTATCATAAATATGATATATGATTATAAAGCTTCTTAATAATTTTAAAAAATTTAAAGGCAATTTTAGGATACTAAATATTTGACTACTTTCCATTTAGGGACGCCTTAACATAAATCTAATTCCAAGAAACTAAGGTTATGAAAGAAGAGTTGACTTTGGCTAAAGAGGAGCTTAATAACACTAAGTACTCTACAATAAAGGTGATACATGATTATGAAGCTTCTTAATAATTTTTAAAAACCTAAAGGTAGTCTTGGGACACTAAATATTGAACTATTTATCCTTTAGAGATGTCTCAACACAATTCTAATCCTAAGAAACTAAGGTACTTTGTTTTAGGAAAAAGTTGGTCAATGTTAAAGAAAAGCTTAATAAGACTAAAACTAATTTGACCTTTTATAGAAATCAAGGCTAGAAGTCATATAAAGAAAATTATAATTATTTAGGAGTCAATAAACAACATGTTAATACTTCTCAAATAGTAGAATCTAAAAAGGAAGAAATCCTTAAATGATTTTTATAGTGTTAGCTCCACCTTAGAAACCATTAAAGCTAGAATAAGTAGCAGTTTCCCTCAGTAAACAATCCTAATATTTCATTATATGTACTAAATTTAATATTTATAAAATTCAATTTTATATATTTTGGTTTGTTCTTTAACTTCTTGAATACTAATATTCATTCCAATCTTTATTATTAATTGTACTTGGATAAGAACTAATTTGTTATAAATGGAAAATAGAAAACCTAAGTTATTTTATGAAACGAGGCCTAAATTACAAATAATACATATTTATAAAAGTGTTAGACTTGTGATCTCTAGACTTATTTTCTAACTTTTTTAGGGGTATTAACTTCTAGTATTTTTTTCATGTAGAGTTAGTATTTTTTTCCAATATCAACCATTGATTAATAAAGAATGTAACACCCCATCTTGATTAACTAGATGATATCACCTCATGTAATAACTTTAGGAACAAAATATAGACCCTCCTTGTTTGGGGACCATTTCCCAAACTTTGGATTCTTATAGCCAATTGGTGGTATGACCTTTCTCACCGGATCACCTACCAATATAATCCAACATGTACCAAAAAATAAATAATCCAACATGTACTATTAAACTTCATCAAGATTACTAATTTCTTGTGTTTTTTTTCATGTACAAGTTTGATCATTATATTGAGTTTGTTTGATGGTATATGTTCAATTGGAACAAACAACTGACATTCTTGACATCTTTTTGTATAACTAATACAATCCTTAGTTATACTTAGTAAATGAAAGTCATGGTTCATGGTAAGCTATCTTATCTTGATTCTAGATTGATGGGATCTTAGAGTCTTTCATAAACCTCGAATATGACTAATACAACTTTTTTTTATCTTAAGAATCCAAACAATCTAAAAACATAGGTTTAATTTTATGAATCTAGCTAATATATTAACTAAGAGAACATAGTTAATCGCTTTCATTCTAAACGATCTAAAAACATTTTAGGAACGGTTCTGCAAAAATGTTTTAATCTTCTTTCTTCAATCAACATTTGTTTTATTAAAACACTCTTTTTGTACTTGGAAAACATCTTAGTAATGGTTTTAGTGCTAATGTCTTGCACATTTCAACCATGGAACCTATGTTTTTTTGGTCATTTTTACTACCCTATTTGATATTAGTAATAATTGATTGATTGACAATCCTTATAGAGATATTGGGATGATACCATGATAATCAAATGCCACTTTATATCCTAATCTACATTGAGCTAAGTCGTTGGCTTTTATATTGTATTTTCTTATTGCAAAAAAAAAAGGATTAAAAAACCTTTTAATAAGGTTTATAGCCACTTCATATATAGAGTTAAGGTAAGATGTTCACATTTATATTCACCAACTAGCTAGTTGATAATAAACAATGAATCTCTCATCATTGTAACTGACTATACCCCTAATTCTATTAGTCTTTCAATACTTTATATTAAGGCTTTATATTTAGCATGATTATTTGTAAAAGAAAAATTAAGCTAAAAAAAGGTAATTTAATGACCTACTAGGGATATTATCCCTTCTCCAACCTTGTTTTTAGTTTTTGATCCATCAAACTATAACTACCATAAAATAGGTTATGTTATGATAATATTTATATCTTGTTCCATCTGATAACTGATGTTAATGTATAGGTAATCAGCTAAGAAACCATCCATAGCTAGGTTTTTAACTACTTTTTTTCTGGCATAGAATGCAAGTTAAACTTATGCAATTTTAATGTTTATTTTATAATACAACTTGTCATGGCATGTACTATGTCGAATGGCAAATCTACCTTCTGGATCAAGGGGAGTTTTGGGTCTATTGGGATTAATTATGATTTTGAAGGAGTCGCACCTAGTATCATGGTCATTAAGAAATCTACTGATCTATGAGAGTTTAGATAAGAAAACTAGTTGTGCATGGAAAAAACACATCATCTTTAATGCACCCTACCTATGGTAAGCAACATTGTTGATTGATTGTTTTCTTTATAAGTTACATTTCTATTCATTAGTATATCTAAGGTTCAAGATAGATAATTCTTAATAAGAAGGTCTTTGTCTTATTAGGCTAAATCCTAACCATTTTATAACCTAAATTTAATGTCGTTTTTCTTCTTACTTTGTATTTTTAATACCTAAAGATATAATTTATAATGTAACTTTATACCCCAAATATTAAACTCTACAGTTAATTCCTAATATTTTATTTTTTTAATTCATTTAATTTAATATTGGGAATATGCATTACATTGTAAAATTCATATCCCAAATGTTAATTAAAAAAATTAATTTTTATGGTATTTTTTTAAAATTTTGGTCAAATCCTAATAGATAATCATAAACTAGTTATGATACCCATTTTTATATTTTTTTTCAAAGCATGATAAAAATGAAATTTTTGTTTTCTTATAAAATATGCATGAAAAACTTTTAGAATTTGTATGTATGCACACGAATAAAATTTTTTTTATTTTTCTTGAATAAGGAATCTTTTTTATTTTTTTGTATTTTTAAATTTTTTGAAGAAAAGAAGTCATTTTTAATATCGAGCTAGTATCTTACAGTGTATGTTTACAGCTTTGATATTAAGTGAAATGGTTGGAAAAATACACGAGAGGCCCATAAATAATTTTAAAATGCTCTCTGAATTTTTTCATAATTTTTGAAAATTTATTTAGAGCTTGTTTGGCAAATCAAATATGTTTTCAGAATGGTTCGGATTAGACAAAAAACATAGACTGATCCATCCCCGGTTAGGAGAAGAGAGTACAATATGCATCGTGATGACGATGACTAGGGGAGAGATCTATTGATAGATATTGCCTCTCATGTACCTGTGGCTTCAGTACACTCTAAGAGGGATGAATCAGCTGGGCGCTATGATGATTCTACTTCTTGACGATTAGAGGCATCATTGCTTCTGGTATCAGATGAACAAGGGCAGACAAATAGGCCTCCACCGAAGGCGCCAACTATTGTGCCTACACCATATTTAGACCCTGTCTTTTTGGAACATATAATTAAATTTGTGTCAACGGGACTAGTTGAAGCTTCTAGTACTACACATAGAGGAGAGAAACTTGTCACTCCGGTACATTAGGTGAAATGCATGAAAAGGATTGGGGTGTGTAACATATTCAAGAAAGGAAGATGTTGAGATTATAGGATATTGGCTGAGAAAATGGAAAGGGTGATTAATTAGATTTCGATGCCAAAGGAGTTGTAAGTTGATTGTGTGACCTAATTGTTATTAGAGAGTGCTCACTCTTGGTGAGAGACTATTAGAGAGAAGAAGTCTAGAGTGGTATTGACTTTGTAGGATTTCATAGTAGAATTTGAGGAGCAACATTACTCCTAACAATATAAGAAAAACAATGAACAAGAGCTCTTAAATTTGAAGTAAGGAGATATGGCCATCCTGGAGTATAAGAGGAGGTTCTAAGACCCATATGTTTTTTCATCTACATACCTCTGTATTGAGCAACACTAGATAGAGAGATTATAGAATGGACTCAAATCGAATTTGAAAAGAATATTAGTAGTCATGTAGTTTTAGATAGTGTGAGAGTTAGTATGATTTGCTTATGCTATAGAGAGAGTCACTAGAGATTAACAAAAGAAGGAAGCTAAACGAGGACAAGTGACATGAGCGAATATAAAGGACTTTGTATTCTCCACTAATAGGCCTCCCCTCCTAAAGAAGGGGAAAAATAGGTAATCATCTAGTTAGTTCTAAAAGAGGAGAGGGAGTTTCACCCTATGAGAGAGTTCAAAAGGGTTCATATAAATTAGTGAAGGAGGATCCTCTGATGGACAAGCTCGTCAAGGGGCAACTACTACAGAAGGGTTTATTGAATAAAAAGGGCCCATATATCCACTACGTGCTAGGTGCAATCAAAGACACCCTAGAGACTGTTCATCTACATTAGGGAGGTGTTACATCTATATTGGAGAAGGACACAGGTGGGGTGACTACTAGTATTTCGGTAGAGGTTGCTATTACTATGGAGAGATAAACCATATGAAGAAATAATGTCATTGTTAATCTGCAGCAACTACTCAGGGTTAGAGGATTGCTATACAGAGTCGATAGTAGTTAGTCAGTATTGATATACCTATGAAGCTTGCCCAATCTATGGTAAGTGCTAATAGAAGTCAACCTAAAAATCAAGAGGAGAAGACCTAGGGCCGAGTGTACCACATGACACATCAAATTGTAAATAACTTGTATGTATTGTCTAATAGAATGGATATGAGAGTAATAGGAGAAAACATAGATGTTGATGATGTATATAAAAGGGTTATAGATTTTATATATGGAGATTATAATTGAGGATAAACTTGATGTCTTTGAGTTTATATGACTTTGATGTAATATTAGGTATGGATTGGTTGAGTATACATTGAGCACAAATGGATTGTTTCACCAAAAATTTTGTTGTTTACTTGTATTCTTTTTTTTTTTT
>Ga0325402_1002781_pt1 | contig 15514 bp, 8 predicted proteins | sample PopdelMetagenome_22_FD_207212 | JGI IMG/M metagenome (GOLD analysis project Ga0325402, IMG submission 207212) | Populus deltoides microbial communities from Bellville, Georgia, United States - Xylem-PdKOR-R3 | ecosystem: Host-associated > Plants > Phyllosphere > Stem > Wood/Secondary xylem... | reverse complement strand
TATACAAATGCATTCAATAATCATTTAATTTGACCTTGAATTTATATTTTTTTCTACATTTTTGGGCATAATATGGTACAATTAGGTCTTGAATTTCCTCTAAAATTGCATTAGTATTCCCTAGCCTGCTTTCTTCGCGTCGTCAATCCTTATTTTATTTATTTATTTATTTATTTATTTATTATTATTATTATTATTTAAAAAAAGAAAATTTGAGAAATAACACAGAATTAGGTTATGATAATGACCATTTGGCGGAGTCTTTCATGATCCACCAAGAGTTCCTCATACTTTTCGGTGAGATTAGCCATGTGTTTTTGCAAGGCCACGAACTCCATAGACTAGGTGCTAGATGCTGATTGGGAGCTCCTAATAGTTGAGATACCACGGGCCGCCCGCAAGTCATTGGTCGTAGAGTTGGAGAGTCCGTACACCCAATTTCTATCGGTTCCACCAGACGATCTTGCCTCCATCCACAAATCTAGATCGAAATCCAAGTGGGTAGAAGGATCGTCCCCATATCTCTCCCTCAACTGACTATTATATGTCTCCTGAAAATTAAAAAAGAAATAATCAAATTCAATTCAAGAAAATAATAACTTGCGAAAGAAAATGGTTGAATGAACATACCACGAAATGTTGAGTGCGGTTGTCGATGAACTGTCACACCGCCTTTTGTCGGTCTTGAATTTGCACGTGCGTCTCTACAAACAACTTTATTGGGCTCGACTCATATCCAAGAGATGTAGTCTTTTAGAAAAAAAAAAGTTACTAGTTAAATATATTTATAAATAACAACAAATTAAAACCGACCTGTTAAACAAGCTATTATTTATTTCATCACAACACACCTAAATCGGTAATTCAAAATAAGTTTCATCAATTTACAAACAAATATAATTTTACACAATCTAAAAAAAATTAACCATAACAAGCACAAAATTATAAATCCATACTATAAGTTTGTTTAAGAAAAAATAATAAAACAAGTAAACACCAAAATAAAATACATATACTAAAAAAACACTTAAAAATAATAAAATTGACATTTTAATGTTAAGATTAAAAAAGATAGACTTACTTACTAAAAAAAAATCCATAATAAATCAGAACACGAATGTTGTGACTATAAAAGTTAAAGAAGGGTGATTGATTTGTGTTGAGATGATGGGGGATTTTTGGGGGGTGGTTGTTTGCAAGTGCGGGGGTTTGTTTTGTTGCAAGGGAGGGGTGGGTCGTTGCGGACATATATTTTTGTCTGTCACTCTGTTGACAATTCTATTGGTGAAGTTGACACATCAATGTATGGAGATTTCGGTTTGAATCTCTTTGTAATTTCGTTGGTAAAATCATCTACAAAAACTTTCACGTCAGTGCACTACTTTGTTTTTTAAAATTCTTTATATTCTGTCAGGGATTCCTTTAATATATATCGACAGAAACATTACGTCGGTATGTACAGATGGTTTTAGCAAGGGAAATAATTTGGTCGATAAATATCACCGTAATATACTGACATAAAAATTATGTCAGTAATTCCGTTTGTATTCCTTGGTTTTCTGGTAATGATAGTTATTAGTAATTAATATTATAGCAATCATCATCCTTTTCAACAATAACAACAACAACAACGCTTTTCAATAATGAGACAAATTTTAAATTTTTAGCTAAAATTGTGAACAAGATTTCAAACTAAAACAATCAATCCCAAATTCACTATCAAATAAAAATTAGTTATATTTCTATTTGAAAAAAAAAAACAGTAATTGTTTTGAAATGATTTGATGGTCACAAATAGAAAATAAAGAATTAAAAAAAAACAATTGTGATAAAAAATTTTAGTTTCATTTACTAAATAATATTTTATGAGTGTATATCCAATATTTACGTTGAAATTTTGATTTAGAGGTTGTTTGTTTTTACAGTTGAAATCGCGTTTCATGATATTTTAATTTTTTTCCTTAAAATTATTTTTAGATGTTTTTGAATTATTTTGATGTGCTGATATTAAAAATATTTTTCTTTTAAAAAAATTATTTCTATGCATTTCTGAGAAAAAAATTTTAACCGCTACCACACTTTCATATACTAGCTTAATTTATATATATGTGCGCACGCTTGCATATACATGTGTATGTTTTTTATTCACTTTTAAGCCCGATAAATATTGATGTAGCGAGATACTTTGATGTATACAAGAGTCTAAGTATTAGAAAACAAATTAAAAAAACAGAAGTGCTAGCATAGTCATCCTTTCCTTCTCACTCCTGTGTTTCAAAACCCTTTGCCTTGCTAGGGAGTTATGCTTTAAACGAGGGAATGAACAATAAAAAGTTTTTGAAAACTTTTTATTGTCCTAAAAAATAATTAGGCAGACAAGTGATTTATTCACATTTGAGCATTTGTCAAGTTCAAGAGCACAGACAACATTAACAAAGGCAGGTAATACCCTATTATGATAGAAGCATTTCATCTCTAGTGTCTTAATTTTATGATAAGAAAACAAAGAAAAAATAAACAAAAAACTTAAACATTATAAATTAATCAATAATTACATTTATATAATTTATATAATCTTAGCATGACAGTATTCCAGATTAATGAATTTGATTAATAAATTAATCAATAAAATATCGATTAATCCAGCATATACTACAAACAAATGTTCACAAAAATATCTAATTTCTTTCACAAAAATGCAAATTTGGAATTTGTTTAAAAGAAATATATATATATATATATATAAACATCCTGGTCATAAAAAATGATAAATTTCTATTTAGTATGGAATAATTAATTTTCCTAATTAGATAGTTATTAATAATTAATATCATAGTAAGTATCACCATTTTTTAAAAAATAATGAATTTTCATACAATAACAACAACAACAAACAAACAAACAACAACAATAATTTTGCAATAATTAAACAAAAAAATTAAAATTTAAGCTAAAATTTATGAACAAGATTTACAACCAAAATAATCAGTCCTAGATTTGCTATCAAATAAAATTCAGTTGTATTTAAAAAAAAATATTCATCATTTGGAATTAATTGTTAGTTACAAATAGAAAATAAAGAATTTTAAAACAATTTGTGATCGAATATTTTAGTTTGATTCTCTAAATAGTGTTTTATGAATGTATGTATATGTATAGTGAAATATTATTTTAGTTTAATGTGTGTACTAGATTATTGACCCGTGCTGCGCTGTAGGTCGGGTCAAATTTTTCTTGAATGTAAAAAAATTACTTAGATATTGCTAATATATTTTTTAGTGGAAAAGAAATTTAAACCGTGTGGGGTATTGACTTGGTTGACTTTGAGAGTTCAAAAACAACCCAGACGACTAGTAAAAATATAATTTGATTCAAAACTAATTTTAAGATGACATGTTTTTTTTTAATATTAAGATGACAACATATAATATTGACTTGAGTTAACTTGAATTAGCATGTCAAATCTGTGATTTGGGTTATGAGACTATGACAACCCTACATAAAACAAATCAAAACAAATTATAAAGTCTAATTTCCAATTAACTCAATGTTGAAGGATGAAATTAAAAACAAAATCAATTAAAAAAGGACTTTAAAAAACAATCCGAGTTAACCAACTTGCAACTCAGATCTTAAAACTGAGATAACCCTATAGAAAAAAATAAAAAAAAATTATGAAGTTCAATTCCTAATCAGTACAATATTGAAGAATGAGACTAAAAAATGAAATCAATTTAAAAAAACATAAAAATGACTCAAGTCAATTTGTCAAACTCATGACTCATGTCAAGAGATCAAGATAACCTCAAAAAAATAAAAATTATAACTTGATTTAACTCAGATTAACTTTTCAAATCCACGAATCTAATCATGAGACTGATATAACCTAATAAAAAGCAAATGAAGATAAATCATGAAGCTCAATTCTTAGTCAATTTTATTAGACCCAATGTTAAATGATAAAATTTATAAAAATCTTAATTAAAAAATTAGCCAAATCAATATGGGCTAACCCGTTAAAAACTATTTTCGGGTCATGAGATCGAAATAACCTCAAAAAAATCAAATCAAAATAAATCATGAAACCTAATTCTCAATCAGACACAATATTAAATGATGAAATTGAGAAAAAAATTGTAACATCCTCAAATTATAATGTCATGAAATCTCAAACTTTTCTTTACTAATGTCAAGTATTGAATAATATGTCTAAGATTATGAAATTATTAATTTTTTTAAAAAACAAATTCGGTAGAGTTTTCTCTATTTTTGTTGGTACAAAGTTATCAACAATACTTCTATTATATATCATTATAACTTTCATCTTGATCCAATCATCCTGGATCACATCCAATTCATCAAACAATCTCTCGATACTTATACTTATACTTATCAATATAAAAACATAAAAAAACAGTGTCAGCATGGTCATCCTTTCCTTTTCTTATGTGTTTCAAAATCCTTTGCCTTGCTAGGAAGTTTATGCTAAGGGAATTAACAATAAATTTATTTTGAAAACTTTTCATTTTCCTAAAAAACAATTAGGCAAACAAGTGATTTATTCACATTTGAGCATTTGTAAGTTCAAGAGCATAGACAACACTAAAAAAGACAGGTAATACCCTATTATGATAGAAGCATTTAATCTCTATTGTCTTTTATGATAAGCAAAAAAAAAAAGTTAAACATTATAAATTAATCAACAATTACATTTATATAATTTAAATAATCTTAGCATGACACAGTATTCCAGATTAATAAATTTGATTAATAAATCAATCAATAAAATATTGATAAATCCAGCATGTACTACAAACAAATGTTCACAAAAATCTGATTTCTTTCACAAAAATGCAAATTTGGAATTTGTTTGAAAATAATTCACATATATATATATATATATATATATATATATATATATATATATATAACATACCAGTCATAAAAAAATGATAAATTTCTATTTAGTATGGAATAATTAATTTTCCTAATTAGATAGTTATTAATAATTAATATCATAGTAAGTATCACCATTTTTCTTAAAAAATAATGAATTTTTGTATAATAATAATAATAGTAATAATAATTTTGAAATAATTAATTAAACAAAGAAATTAAAATTTAAGCTAAAATTTATGAACATGATTTACACCAAAAATAATCATTTCTAGATTTGCTATCAAATAAAACTCAGTTGTATTTTTTAAGAAATACTCATTATTTGGAATAAATTGTTAGTTACAAATAGAATATAAAGAATTTTAAAACAATTTGTCATCGAATTTTTTAGTTTGATTCTTTGAATAGTGTTTTATAAATGTATGTACATGTATAGTGAAATATTATTTTAGTGTAGTGTGTGTGTTTGATTAACTTTCTTAATTTGATACTTTGATATATATGAGTGTTAACAAATCAATATTCTCTGCTTATAAAAAAGGGAAAAAAGATAAAAAAAAAAAAATGCTAACATAATCACATTTCTTTTTCTTTTTCACTTTTGTGTTATGCTTTACACGAGGAATTAAATTGAAATTTTTTATTATCCTTAAAAAACAATGAGGGAGGCAAGTTAGGTTATTCATATGAGCATTTCTCACGCTCTAAGAGCATATACAACTTCAAAAAGGAGGTAGGTAACATCAAAATGCCAGGGTGGTCTAGGAACTGGCTCCATTTCAGCCAAAAATAAAGCTTTGATCTTTAAATATGTTTGGGAACGCCGTGCAAACCGCGTTCCCAAAAAATTAAAATTTTTTTTTGCTAAAATTTAATATGATTTGTACATTTTAGATCGTTTTGATGTGCTGATGTCAAAAATAATTTTTAAAAAATAAAAAAAATATCATTGGCATGCATTTCGGCACAAAAAATTCTTTGAAAAGCAACCGCTACCACACTGCCAAGCACCCTCTAAATGGTTATGGAGATACGTCAACATAGATATTGGTTATTACAGAATATACCTATATAGAAAATATTGTATACAGAAAATATTATAGTCATACTCTTGTGTGGTAACCTCCACCATTACTATTATATATTGAGCTACACATATATTTAGAAAGGATTGGCTAATCAGTAGGTCAAACCTCCCAATTATTCTCAACTTGGTACCAGAGCCATTTTTCGTCAGAACTCTTCTCCCCCTCTCCCCACCTGCAACCGACCTCCTTTCTCTCTCTCCTAAATGGACTCTGCTGTTGCTGGCGCTTTCTCCCCCCACCAAACTGGCTGTGCAGCCTAGCCGGCCAGCCACTCAGAAGTTGTTGTTGTTGGTTCCTTCTACCAACAACAGCAGCCCCAACCTACAGTGTAGACCTATGGTTCCCTCTCCTATGTTTCTGTCGTCCCTCTTCACATTATGGGGACAACAACTTCTTCTATCATTGTGTTGTCCAACACTCATCAAGTGGTCTCATTGAAACTTACAATTACCAACCATCTCTATTGGCGAGAAAGCGCTTGCTTCTCTGTTGAATTCTCGTATTATGCAACTCCATGGATCCTTTCAAGATCTTCGGCAAGGAGATGCTTCAGTTACTACATACATACAGCACGCCAAGTCATTATTTGATGAATTGGCTGCTGCTAGCCAACCTCTTTTTCTTGAAGACTTTAACCTCTATATATTTTGTGGTATTCACGGTGAGTTTAAAGACTTGATCACTAATCTCGTAACCAAGGCCGAACCATTGTCATATGCTGATCTTCATAGCCATTTTCTTACTCATAAGTTTCTGCTCAATTATTCTCAACTTTGGTATATGGAAAAATTTGGTCTCTAATATTTATAAGCAGAAATCATCTTTTAATATACCTCTTAAGATGGTTAATTCAAGGGAGTAGTTCTTAGTGTAACATTGTCAAGGCTTGTGCCAAGGAGGAGGAAATTCAGAATATTGTTAAGAATGAAATTTGTGTTGTAGTGGGCAATGAATGTGATACCAGCTTCTGGAATGATCTACGGCTTGGTAATTCTAGGTTGGCAGAGCAATTCCCAAGACTTTTTAATCTTTCACAAGATAAAGCTTCTTCTATTGCTAATATGGGAATATAGGATGGTTTGAATTGGATAGGGAACTTCAAGTGCAGAAGATCTCTTAGACTCAGGGAGATTAATTTATTCAACTCCCTGTTTCTTCTTTGGAAACAGGATCCGTGGAGCATCTTCTCATCCACTTACAAGAGAATATAAATTAATTAAAGAGGTTTACGTTCTTCTTTATATATTATGTTGAACTGGTCATTAATTTATTGATGAAAATCCATGATTTAATATCATGAATAATGACATTCCCAATCAAATCAACGGCTCATGTTTAATTAATTTTCTTTCATGATTTTAAACATTTTTTTTCCTAGAGGTTAATAACAATCTGTTCTTTTATTAAAAAATAAAAAACCTTTAAGAGTGTCATAACCCAATTTTTGACCATTTTATTTTAATTATTATTTTATTTACTGAAAATGATTTTTTTAAGAATGAATTAAAATTTGAGTTAAAGGCAACATGATTGGAAGTTTTGGGGTTTAATTAAACGTTGAAATTAATCTTTTAAGCTTGGAATTAATTTAATTAAGGGTTTAATTGGAGTATTGATAAGTTTTGAGACTTAATTGAGCTTGGAATTAATTTAATTAATCCAATTAAGGGTTTAATTGGAGAATTGATAAGTTTTGAGACTTAATTGAGCTTGGAATTAATTTAATTAATCCAATTAAGGGCTTAATTGGAGAATTGATAAGCTTTAGGCTTAATTGAGCTTGGAATTAATTTATTCAGGGACTTAATTGAAAAAACTATCAAAGTATAGGGCTAATTCGGGTCAAATTTGCAAGAAATTAAAACCCAAGGACCAATGTGTAAATGGCGCTGAGATGCAGGGGTTCAATTACAATTTACCCAAGGATTGGACTGCAAAACTTCAAAATGTCAAGGATCAAAAAGCAAATGGCCATTAACATCAGCACTGTTCATCTTCTTCACCCGAAAACAAGAAGAAAACGGATGCCTTTATTGCATTAAAATCCATGCAACCGCATGGCATTCTCTGGTTATAAAAACCAGAGAAGGAGAATCGCAGGGGGGGAAAAGAAAAAAAGCCATGCACGGCAGGGAGAGAGACTAAAACCAAAGGAAAACCGGGGAGGGACAGAAGCAAGGGGCAGTGTTGGTGGGATAGCCCTTCTACACTTTCATCGTCTTCTGCAACTACCAGGAACAAGAACCACAGCGTTTCTTTCTTTCTTTGAGAACGGAGGCAGAGAGGAGGAGACAGGGGATCACAGAACCACAGAACCGAGAGATAAATAAGGAAGCCACGAACGGCAAAGAACAAAAATTCACAGAGCCGAACAAAAAAAAACAGGAGAAGCATACAGGGGGAAAGAACGATAAAACACTGAGGAGCAGAAAAACAAAAACCCGGAAAAACAGAGGGGGGGGGAATCACAGTACGGGGGAGACTAGAAAAAAAGACTTTCGTTCCTCTATTTCTAAGGGAGCAGGAGGACGAAGACTATACAGAGGGGAGCCATTTTATTTACCCCTGTTTCATCTCAAAGAAACAGAGGCGTTCGTGCCTCACGATCGTGAGGCACGAACGCATGAAGAAAGGCCACAGAAGAGGAATCACATGACCAAGGGGCCAGGGGAGAGCAGAGAGAACATGAAGAAAAGCCAGGGGAAGGAGACTAGACAGAGAAAGAAGAAACAGGCCGAGAGAGAGTAGAGAGGTGTTCTGGAAAACAGAGCAAAGAAAAAAACAAGCCGAAACAGAGAAACAGGAGGGAAATAAAACGTGAGAGACAAGCAGACGGAACAAGAGGAAATTTGAAAGCAGGAGCGTCGCCCTCAGCATTCTCGCACGAATTTTCTGCAAAAAGGAACCAGGTAAGTCTCTTGCTTTGTTCTCCCCGCTTTTCGTTAATTAATTATCGCCTTCTGTTTTTAAAATTAGCTGCTCATGCACGCGTGATTTGGTTCACGCGTGCTTCATGTGGCCCAGCCGGGTCACTGGTTTAGGCCAGTGACCGGGCTGGGCTGGCTGGGTCTAGCCCAGCCCATGCGGGCTGAGCTGGATCCAGCCCAAAAAAAAACTAAAAAATTAAAAATTTAAAAAAACATAAAAAATAAAAATGTGTATGCATGAATAAAAATAATGTAAATTTATTGGTTTATTCACCAACGCCAGAGTTGGGAATAAAAATACTGGTTTAAATTTATATTATTTTTATTCGTTATATTCTATTTTATTTAGCTAGAAAATAAAAAATATGTGCATGCGTAAAAAATAATTTTTTATGTGAATATTCACTGGCGCTAGAGTCAAGAATATTATAAGTAAATTATCACAGCATAAACTAATAAACATTTAGCAATTTAAGACAAAACCAGCAATGCAGTCTGCCTCAGGCGGAACGTTTAAGGGGTGATAATATCTTTCCTTTTACGTAACCAGTCCCGAGCCATAGAATCTCTGTTGACCAGTTAGGGTTCCTAGTGACCATAATACTAGGTGGCGACTCCTTAAACAAGACTTTTTCCCCTAAAAGAACAAGATGCCAGAAATATGTTCTTTTTCCAATGTATCGAGATATCATTTTGTGGGCCGCCGCGATGTCGGGTGCGACAGGATGGCGACTCCACTGGGGACCTAGGATTAAGCTTTGTCTTTTGTCTTATTATTGCTAATTTTGTTGTTGTTGTGTTTATTTGTTTATTTTTCCTGCATTTACTGCTTTAGCATGCATCCTTATTCATGTTGTCATGCATCACTTTGGAAGCACACATTTTACATCCTAGGACAAGTGGGGGAGTAACGGTACCCCAATGGCTTTAGCCTGGGTAAGACTCGTGAAACCATCCAACTCTCGCTTGATTGTTTACTTGGAAGTGGTTGATATGCCAAACTGATATTACTCAAGGCCTCTATTTTCACACTACTTGTAAGCCTCATATCGACCTTTCATGGACGATCACTGAGCATGCGAGAGACCCTTTGAAACTAGATAATGACCAACCCCATGATGCACTCAACAATTATGATCTTCCTACTAGGTTGTCACCCCGTGAAGGGCAAGTTTGCATTTCATAAGTTTTTTTTTATCAACATTTTTGCATAAATTGCATGATTTACATTTAGCAGGTTGAAATATAGGCTCCCCATTGAAACCCGCCTATAACACTCGTTCGAGAAAAAGACAAATGGAAAACGAAGAAAGAGCCCAGTTAGAAGCCCAACATAAAAAAGAGGTGGATAATCTTAAAGAAGAAGTCACAAGGCTTACTAGTCTACTCGAGTAGGCCTTGAGAGATAAATCCGGAAAAGCAACACTTATAGCTCAACCTGAAGATATGCATGTAACTCATTTCGATCCACAGAATCTGGGGGCAAATAGGTTGTCATCTGAATTCCAACAAGCCATGCATTTTCAACCAGCATACCCCATGAGAATGCCGTTTACCATTGATTCTACCGAGAAAAAATCTCAAAAGGGCAAGATGGTGAAAGAAGAGGGTTTGGAAAAATGGACTGCCTTAGAAGAGAGGATAAGGGCAGTTGAGGGAATTCGCCTATATGATCCTATAAAGGCTGTTGAGATGTGTTTGGTGCCCAACATTGTCATTCCCAAAAAGTTTAGAGTGCCAAAATTTATCAAATATATGGGAACTCAATGCCCTATAACTCATCTTAAAGCATACTGCAACAAAATGGCCGAGGTGGTTGATGATGAGAAACTGCTAATTCATTTCTTTCAAGACAGCTTGAGTGACGCTGCCCTCACTTGGTATATGCGATTGGATAATACCAAGGTTAAAAAATGGAAGGACTTAGTTAATGCCTTCATGAGGCAATATAAGTTCAATATAGACGTGGGCCCTGATCGGTTAAGCTTGCAAGCTATGGAGAAGAATAACAAGGAGTCTATAAGAGAATACACTCAAAGGTGGTGTGAGGCTGCCGCACAGGTTAACCCTTCTTTGTTGGAAAAGGAGATGATCAACTTGTTTGTCAACACTTTCAAGGCCCCGTACTTTGAATACCTGGTTGGAAGCTCTGCGCAACATTTCACTGACCTGGTTGTTATAGCCGAGAGGATTGAACAAGCCATTGGGATAGGTAAGATTGCCGACCCAATTGAGAATAACGGTTTTGGCTGGAAAGGGAAGGACCCTGAAGGTGGTTGCCAAGTCACTTATCGTCCCTATAGCTAATTTCTTCGGACCAACTCCCAAAAATCAACTATCTTGAAGATAAAGCTTTGGTGATGTTAGGTCGAGAATGGTCTACATATCACTTCAATTGATTGTTGAAAAGATGCCCTTGTTGAGGAGAATGAATGATTGAAAAATTTCAGAAATTTCAATCAATGATCACTAAATGTTTAGCCCCTTTATGTGTTATCATGCCAGTATTCATGTTGGAATAAGATCTTTATTGTTGAACTTCTTTTCCTAAGCTTCAATGAAATAATGAGTTTGTCATTCAATCGTGTTCACGACCAATCATTTTTCTGAGAGAGTTTTCTTATAAAGACTCACAAACACATCTTTGAAGCCTTGCGCGATCTCATAGACATAATTGATCTCTTTTACCAAAAAAATTCCTTTCCCTATTAGAGTTTTGAAAAAAATTGATCTTGCATTTTGATTCTGAAAATAATTTGATGTTTATTCAAAAACCATATTTTTAACATTCTACTTGTAGTATGACAAGTGAATCAAGCAACTCCATCATTGAGATGACTAAATTATAAACAAAAAAATATGAAAAAGAAAAGAAAAGAAAAAAAGAAATGAATAAATAATCCCATGACTCTTGAATCATGTGTTTTTAAATGTATGAATAATGATATGTAGTGAACTCGTTGCTCATGACCCTTGAAATGCATCTTTGCAAAGACCAAACCATCATATTGGATGAGGTCAAAGTTTATTGATCATAAGTTGCTTGCGCTTGAAATGAGGAAAGGCCATCTTTGTTATTCCTTTCACTTTCTAAAATAAGTACATCCCTTGCGATCCCTTTTTGAGCCTGAATAATTTTTCTTTCATGAAAAAAATCCCAACTAGGATCACACCCCCACACTAGGGGGCAAGAGAAAATTTCAATGAGAAAAGAGAAAAAACCGTGAGAAAGTCAAAAAGGATAAGAGCTCAAGAAACTCAAATGCTAGAGGGCATGCCCAAATCACTAGAAAAAGTGACATCCAAGATAAAGTGAGTATGCCATAGCAAAGCAATAAAAAGAAGAAGCGGCAAATCAAAGAAGAGCAGCAAAATAAAATATGAATGACATCAAGAGTCAAACTATTGATAGTGATCATCAATCTTTGAAACCCTGAAACACTCTTCGAGCCTTATGAATCCTTTTCTTTCATAGCTAAAAAACCACAGCCTACGTTACGTGCCTGTAGAAGTCCTTTCTAATCAAGCAAGCAAGCAACCTAGAACAATAAACAATGCTCTCAAAATGCAAAGAATACTTTTTCATAAGATTCATGACATCAAGAATAAACTACTCATTATTATTCATGCTGATAAAAATGAATGTTTAAAAAGAGACAAGTTGTTTTTCTCCAACAAAACCTCGAGCTTTTTCTCGAGCCCTTTACTTTGAAAACCTATAAAAACAAAAGGTCATCTCATGACGTATTTTCACCGAAGACCTCATTGCCAAACACAAGAGCAAATAATCTCTTTTTCAAGAAAGAAAATAACCAAGGAGTTGCAAGATTTCAAAAGAAAATTGTTTTAGACTCACATCGAAATAATTTTTGTTTTCAAAATGCAATATCAAGATTTCAAAATTTATTCTAAACCCATACTCTACCAAACTGAAAAGGAGAGAAATGAGAGAATGGCCTTTTAAAACCATTATTTGTCTAAGTCGCTGACAGAGCACACTTAGGGGCAATGACCAATACAAGGGGGCAACATTGTGTTTAGAAGAAAAATTCTAGAAAAAGAGATGGTAATTTCCTTCAACCAGACAAGGGGGCATCTTGGTTTACAAAAGACAGCTTGACCTTTTCAGCAAGTGACACCGAATGTTTCCAGCAGTGAAACAAGGAGTAATGAGTGGTCCTCTCAAAATTATTAGAATACGTAGGAAATAATAATAAAAATAAAACACAGTTGGGTATTAATTAGGCGAACCACACACTCATTTATATGCTAAAAAATAAAAGCGAGTTAAGTTATATCCACACTAGGTTGGATCCTAATCAAACTGGGTTAAAACCCATCTTAATTAGATGAGAGGATTCCTAGTACAATAAATGTTGAGCGGCAATATTTTTGTCAAAGAACCATCTTAATTCAAAAACTTAAACTTTTAGGTGAGGTCTCAAGATATGATTTATATTATTCTCTAACACACTCCCTCAAGTGAAAGTCATTTAGGCTTGAAACTTGCACAGACTCACACTACCTTATGCTTAATTTTTATTAAATAAATGGAGATGGTGAGATTCGAACTCGTGACTGCTTGGCCATCAAGACTCTGATACCATATTAAAAAATCATCTCAACCCAATAACTTAAACTGTTACATGAGTTTCTAAGATATTATTTATATTATTCTCTAACACCCCCTCAAGTAAAAGCCCTTTGGGCTTGAAACTTGCACAAGTCCATAATATATTTTGCTTAATTTTTATCAAATAAATAAGGATGGTGAGATTCAAACTTGTGATCACTTGGTCATCAAGGCTTTGATACCATATCAAAAAATCATCCCAATTTAAAAGTTTAAGCTGTTAAGTGAGGTCATAAGATATAATTTATATTCTCTAACAGTTTTCATCCGTAATTTTTATGGGGTTCCTGGGTAACATAATTTTAGTCTCTTATCTCTAATTCTTTTCTAAATTTGATCCTCAACCCAACTATAACTTTCAAACAACTGGTTCAAGAATTCTCAATTGGATTTGTCCATAAAAAATTTGAAGAATTTTCTCAACCGAGTCCACACCTAAAGATGACTACAAAGTATATTTGAGGATGAAAAAGATCAGAATGATAATTCCTAGATACATTCTGGATCTAATTGCTAAAATATATAGTTTAGGGACACAACTGAGAAAGGGTAATAGCGAATAAGTTAGGTGTGCATATGAGAATATTATCCCCTTTCTAAAACATTCCAAGGCATCTCTTCTTTGGAAAAGATTTGTTGTAACCCAATTTTGGATCCACCAAGATTTTCTCAAATGTTATTTTATTTCTATTATTATTTATAAAAATCCAAAAAAATTAAGAAAAAGGAAAATTCAAAAATATATTTTTCTCGAGTCAACCGCATCTTTCCATAAGAACCGATTCCACCGGGTCAATACAGGTCAAACCATGTCGGCCAAGTAAAAAATGAGTTTTCGGGTCAAAACCGTCATTTTCGATCAAAACCGAGTCCACCGAGTCAATACGGGTCAAAACATGTCGACCAGGGTAAAAAATGAGTTTCAAGCCGTTTCGGGTCAAAACCGTCATTTTCGGTCAAAACCAAGTCCACCGAGTCAATACGAGTCAAACCATGTCGACCAGGGTAAAAAATGAGTTTCAAGCCGTTTTCGGGTCAAAACCGTCATTTTCGGTCAAAACTGAGTCCACCGAGTCAATACGGGTCAAACCATGTCGACCAGGGTAAAAAATGAGTTTCAAGCCGTTTTCGGGTCAAAACCGAGTCCATCGAGTCAATATGGGTCAAAACATGTCGACCAGGGTAAAAAATGAGTTTCAAGCCGTTTCGGGTCAAAACCATCATTTTCGGTCAAAACCGTCATTTTCGGTCAAAACCGAGTCCACCGAGTCAATACGGGTCAAACCATGTCGACCAGGGTAAAAAATGAGTTTCAGGCCGTTTTCGGGTCAAAACTGTCATTTTCGGTCAAAACTGAGTCCACCGAGTCAATATGGGTCAAACCATGTCGACCAAGGTAAAAAATGAGTTTCAGGCCGTTTTCGGGTCAAAACCGAGTCCACCGAGTCAATACGGGTCCAACCATATCGACCGAGGTAAAAAATGAGTTCCAGGTCATTTTCGATCAAAACTATTATTTTCGGTCATTAAAATTAATTTTTAGCGGTTGAAACGAGGTTTTTCTAATACTTAATTGAGTTTTTAATTTTACCTATATAAATATAATAAAATAAAAAAAATTTGGTCAAGCAGTTGCGCCGAAAGCAAACGGTGATTTAAAAATAAGATTTGTGGAAATTTAAGATTTGCATGTCCCCTGTCGTTATAAATAGCCAGTGATAGTTCGCAAGAGAGAGGGACGAGAAGAAGAAAAAGAAAAAAAAAAGAAAAAAGAGGAGAGAAGAATAGAGAGACGATATTCTATCACTATTCATGTTTTTTTACTATTTCTTCATGCGATTAAGATATTGATTTTGATTAAAAACAATCTGAAAAATACCAAAAATATCCTAACCGTTAGATTTAATAGTGTTTAGATCTGAACCGTTGATTTAATAGGATACAATAGGGCTTACCACACTAGATTA
>Ga0325402_1002778_pt1 | contig 15517 bp, 14 predicted proteins | sample PopdelMetagenome_22_FD_207212 | JGI IMG/M metagenome (GOLD analysis project Ga0325402, IMG submission 207212) | Populus deltoides microbial communities from Bellville, Georgia, United States - Xylem-PdKOR-R3 | ecosystem: Host-associated > Plants > Phyllosphere > Stem > Wood/Secondary xylem... | reverse complement strand
AATGAATACTTATTCTTGGAAATGCTTAAAGTTGATTTCATACATACTTGAAAGTTAAAACATCAATTTGAGCAGACCCTTTAATTAAATGGTGAAAAGATTTTGTAATTTTGCGAAAGAAATTGAATTTAGCAACGTAGTATGAAGAATATAATGAATGCGTTACAAGAAGTTGTGTTAAAAAATAATGCAAATTTATCACTAAGAAAAAGAGGTAACGAGGCCCTAACGAGCAGGGGAAAACTACGTAGAAATTAGTACCTGAGAACCAACCACTTGAGCTTGAAACAATGCATGAATAACTACATCTAGTCTTTAGCAAGAAGAAGGAACAGCAGTGTTAGAACAGAATGGCTTGCATTGAAGAGCTCTAAATAAGCATAGAAAAGAATACTTGTGCGCTTAAATAAATGCTTAAAGCTGATCTAATTCAGACTTTGAACATCATCTTTGAGCAGACCCTTTAAACCTACGAACGATTTTACAAATTGTTCTCAAGATCAGAGTTGTCAAAGTCCAAGTGATCTGTGATAGTTTGTGGCATATGTTTCAGTCGTGGTGCTTTTCAAAACTCTGACGATATCGAATCAGCTCCTCTAGTTTCTTCTGCAAGCGCAATCTCAAGACAGGCAGTGCACGTTGAGGATCTTTATCGAAAATGTCCAGAATCTCCAGACCTTGATCACCATATAAACGTTCGATACACCTCAGAAAGATTCTTCCACTCATTTTGTTCTCTTTATCTTTTACTGGGCCTCCTCCCATTTCCTCAGCATATATAACAGCTGATTTGAACCATTCCACTAACATGTCCAGCTCATATTGTTCATCTTCGCATTTGAACACGTTCCTTTCATGGTGATTTGGAAGCCTACGCCTTGGAGTGCTCCTTTTACAGCTAGAGAAATCAAGTTCTTCCCTTGATTGCTTCTGCCTCCTCCTGTCCCTTGCCTTACATCCCCTTACTTCAAACACATTAACACTCTCACAATTCCTCCAGAAATTATAAAAATCACTCATCAAATCAGGATAGTTTCCTATCAAATTGGCAACCATTTTTACCAATTCTGCCTTTCCAATTTTTCCCTTGCTGTAATAAAAGAAAAGCTTCAAGAATGTCTTGTGACTCATTTCACAAGGTAGCCTCTTCTTAACTTTCTCGAAGAATCCAATTCCTTCTCTAATCTTTTCCGCCTCGCTGTCACTGGCTTTCACTTCAGCTTCATCTCCCGTGATAAGTTTTGCTTCCTTGTCATTCTGCCTCTTTTTCTGCGGCACATCAGCAGCCCTAGTGTTGGTGAGGTCTGTAGATAGCAAATCTGAAAGATGATAAGCCAGTGGTTTTTCTAATTCAGAAAGTGGCATAAATTTAATGAAGTCCTCTTGCAAGTCACCATGGCCTTCGGTTAGCTTAAGACCAGAATCAAAAACATCAACCAAAGTCCTAGACCCTTTCTTAAGCAATTTGAAAATCTTCAAGAATTTTTCCAAACCATCCTCACCACACTTGATCTTCAGCTTGTTTATAAAATCCATACCCTGTCGGAATGTCTTACTCTCTGTGGTTGTCTCAGTTTCCTTCTCCTCCTCGTTATCGTGGCTACCGCCTTTCACTTGAGATCCACCTGCCTTCACGAATTCTGATTCCCTGTTCTTTCCGCAAACTTCAAAACTTTCTGGACTCTCTTTCTGCAGCTCATCAACCCTACAGTTTCTGCGTTCTGAAGATTTCAAACCAGGAAGATAATAGGCCAATGGTGTTGCTTCAGTAATTGGCATAGAGTAAAGAAAGTCCAGTAGCAAATCAGGATGGCCTTCTGTTACCCTATGACCAAAATCGCAGACATCAGCCAAACTCATAGATTCTTCCTTACGCAAACGAAAATTCTTCAACAATGCTCCACAAACATCCTTACCACACTTGCCATCAAGCTTTTTCACGAAATCCATACGCTCTCCATCTCCAACTGTCTTACTCTCCATGGCTGGCTCAGTTTCCTTCTTCTCCTCAACGTCAAGGCTGATTTGAAACTCAGGCCGCAAAAAGGAGTTCAGCCCAGCGATCAAGTCATGATTACCTCCAAGAATTTCCTTCACTCTTGCTGAAAAATTTTCAAAGACGACTGTCAGCCCCCCTACCAAACCATCATGTGCAGCCGCTGTCTCCATGAACTTTTCCAAGATCCTGCCAAGGCTGCGGATTTTTTCTTCAGGCTGGTCATATTGAAACCAGGCTTTCAGTTTCTTGGAATAGTTTAGGGCAGGCTCAACTTCTTCACGAGGATATTGAGAGAGGAGGGAACGATAGTGGTCACTGTGCTCTCTCTGTCTCTTCATCTTTTGTAAACTTTCTCAGGTATGAGAGAGGAAAAATAAAAAGTAAACGGACTACAGTTTTTGGTGATATTCTGAGGAATCCGTTCTAAAGAGGATGTTAAGACAGTATATAGTTTATATATATGATTTATTCTACTTTTTCCTCAAAATTTGGATTGGAAGAGATTAATCCTCATAGAATCAGGATTTCAGAAAATATTTTGACAGCTAAGAAGATTATATCAATTGCCCATTTGAATAAAATCCAGGTAGGAGCAGGACTAAGAGAAATTACATACTGTGGCGGACTTATATTCCGAATTGAGAGAGAAGTTGCTTGCCAACTTCAGATTTTCAGACTCTCCCTAAATCCTTCGTTGAATTTTTTCCTTGGCATTAGGGCGACCGAATATCGCAACGAATCTCTCCTCTCTTTCAACCTTTATTCCCACCAGCTTGCAGACCCAACGCATCCTGCATCAACCAAGATGTGAAGACTTCATCTGAACTTGAAAAAATTCAAGTTCAGATGACAATTTGAAAAACTGAAACTTGACCTGATCCTGATGTATAAAATTGAAGTTAAACTTGTATATAATGTTTACAGCTATGATATAAAATATGGTGTTCTGATTAGTGAAAGCTTTGATTATCATCATTTTTAATTGCTTCCTATCATTACACCATAAATTTGTCAAATAACAATAAAATTAGCGATGTAAAATTTTCTACCACTAATTAACGTGGAATTACTGACAGAATAAAAATAATTAAAAAATTAAAAAAATATTTGTTGGTGATTCCGTTAGTAAAATGACATGTTATTATTTTATAATGTAATTACTGAGGGAAGTATTTCATCGCTAGTTTCCATCGAAAATTTAGTCGGTAAATTTAGAAGTGTTAGAACCGACGGTAGCCCCATCCTCCTTTCTTCCTTTTCTTTTTTTTTTCGTTCATAGCAAAAAAAGCAACCCCCTCCATTTTGCCACAAATTTAGGCCACATCCTCACAAATTTAGCCACCCCAATACTCAGTAGTGTCAACATTATTCTCTTGGTTGAATATTTTCTAAATAATCCATACACCAAGTAAGCAAACATACCCATTTATATTTTAAGTTAATTTATTGATATTTTTATGTAATAATATTTGTAGTTTGTATTTATATTTATATATTTCATAGTCTTTTCATTGACAATTTTGTTATATTTAAGTATGATTTATATTTTAGGTTTTGTTTAGGATTTAAGGAAAAATGAATTTGTTTGTAATTTAGGTGTGATATACTAGATGAAATGATGAGTTATGTGATGGTTACCAATCACATTTGATCAATTTAATTGTTAAATTGAAAATTTTAGAAAAATTAATATTTTATGGAACAGATAACAATTAAATTGTATGAATTTAGATTGAATAAGTTTTAATTGAAAAAATAATGAATAATTAGTTAGGAACCAATTACTGTTATTAATTTGATTTATTTAGTTCACATTTTGATTCAATATTGAATTTTTATACAAATAATAATTGGTTATTAGAACAATATGATAATAATAAATAATGTAGATGATAATAATAATCGTTAAAGGAGTATGGTGATGAATATAATATGAATGAATCATGGTTATTTAGGTAAAGGTTCACATGTAGATTAATGTTTTTGAAAATATTTTTAACACGATCATAGACGTTAAGGAAAAAATAAAGAACAATATAAAAGCTACAATAAATATAGTTTTATTTTATGACTGTCATGATATAGTGTTGTTTAATGATGGAGTACGTGTTGCGAAGCCTAAGGCTACCTTCACCTTAGATAAAAAAAAACTATTATTTCTTATGTATGAATGACTTAAGAATCTGTGATTTCCTGATGGATATGCTTCAAAAATAGCTAGATTGATGAATTTGGAGTAATGAAGATTGTATGGAATTAAAAGTCATGACTGTTATGAGTTTATGCAAACACTCATTACAATTGCTTATGAGGATTTGTCTTCAAAGGGGATATAAGATGCATTCACGAAAATTAGTTGTTTTTTTGACATGTTTACTTGAACAAGTTACATTCTCAACACATTGAGCAACATTTAAATGAACATCATTGAGATAATAAATAAACATGAAATAATCTTCCCTTCATTCTTCTTCAACTCAATGGAGCATCTACTTATACATTTAGCATATGAAGCATAAGTTTAAGGGTCTGTGCAGTATAAATGGATGTATCCATTCAAAAGAGGTAAGGATTACATGCATCCTAAATATGTAATGTGTTTTTATAAGCATTTGGTTATTCAATCTATATTTACTTCTATGCATATTCTTGTTTAAACTTAAAAAAAAGGCTAAAAACAAGGTGCATATTAAGGTTTCAATAAACAATGCTTATATTGTAAAAGAAATTTCAATATTTGTCTCGTATTATTTTGAGCCTCATATGAGAACAATAATCAATCGCATTCCAAGACATGATGATGGTGGTGGAGTGCCTTCTAGGAGAAATTTGCCAATATTTTCCTATTATAGACGACCATTATTGAAGAATATAGTTTTGAGAAGACATATGATAGACATCAAATTTAAACAAGCAGATAATTATATGTTATTTAACTATGATGAATGAGACCTTTTGTTAAGTAAAAAATTTTACAATTTTGTAGTCTTAAATCATTTTCTCTTGTATTCTAAATTAATCTAAATTCTCAATAACAACTTTATAAACAACACCATCAATTTTTGTCATTCCAAAATCCATATATTGTTGAAGCTCAAAATTTTCAATTATAAAAGGAGCAATTTTTCATGTGGTTTAAAATATAAGTATGTAATAATTTGTAACTCTAATAAAAAACATTTACTTCAATTTTTTTAGTGACTGTTAATAGTTGTTATCTTTAACCAAGTGTACAACATAGGAGGCAATGTTAAAAGTTTGAAATTACTATCTTTAGATATTAAAAGAAAGGACCAATGTTATAATGAGTATTTTGTCAATGAATATATCTTTGATATTAAAGAGTATGGAGAGGGTAAAAAACCAATAATAGTGATGTTTATGTTAAAGAATCAACTTCTAATGAGTTTGAAGTTGATTATTATGACAAGTTAAAAGAGGTGACTGAATTACAATATCATAAGGTGTAAAATACAATATTTTTATTTAAATTTTATTGGTATGATATCGATAGAAGAATTAGAGTAGATCCTCATTATGATTTAGTCAAAATTAATAAAATAGGTAGATTTAGCAACATCAATAATGTTTTTATATTTGTAAACAATGTCAACAAGTGTATTACATATACACTCATTCCATTAGAAAGGATAAGAATAAAGTTGATTAGTTATCTATTGTGAAAACCAAATCTAGGAGTCATGTTCAAGTTGTTAAAGATAGTAACGAAGAAGTAACTGAAGGAGAAAATGTATTTCAACTTGATGAGTTAGTTGATTCATATCGAGTTATTTCATTTACCAAGTTAGAAGAAAAATTTGAATTTTTGTGTCGCTGAGAATACCTATATTCATATTGGTGATTACTTAAACCATATATCGTGTACTAGTAGACAGATAAAAGTGGATGAAGATGAAGAAATCAAACAACTTCAGTTCAATGAAGAATATAATAATGGACACGAAGATGATAGAAATGAAGATGAGGAGGATTTAGATTAAAAAGGATTTGAATTGATTTTAAGATATTTTTTGTCACTTTATAATGCATTATATTTTTTTTAACATTTATCAAGCATTTATTGTTGTGGTTATAATTTTAATAAGTAGTTGTTGAATATATTATAAATCCGAGTTGTTATTAAATAAGTTATAAATGATGTTGTTGTTATTGTTTAGGCTAGATTTGGATTATAACCATATATATATATATATATTAATTTCACCAACAAAATCACCGATATAAATTAAAAAAATTATAAATTATTAAATAACCATTAGTGAATTCATTAGTGATTTAAAAAAATAGTAAATTACCAATGAACTCACAGACAAATGTTAAAAGATCAAAGAATTACAACAAGTTTGGCAAGAAATGCATGAAATTAGAACCAGATGATAGATTGACTAACAAATTAGCATACATTGTTAAACTTTATACCCACCTATAGACTCTAAAATAGTTAGAGAATTACAGAGAGTCTGGCAGGAAATGCATGAAATTAGAACTGATTGACAGATTAACATCCATTCATAAACTTTATACTCATTGATGGAGTTATTGGTAAAATAGTCAAAGAGTCACAAAGAGTTTGGAAAAGAATTTATGAAATTGGATTAACTAACAAAAATATCGATGAAAGAAAATTCATCGATGAATTTGGAAGTTTTCAAAAAACAAATCATTTAAATGACCATCAGACTCACTGATAGATTTAAAAAGTTTTATTGGTGAGCCTGTCGATGATGTGCTATCATGGTTCATCACCGACAAACTAAGTGATAGAAAATTTCATCGGTCAATTTAAACCTAAATATATCGGGGCAATCTTTAATTTTCCTCTTATTTCCCCTAAAATACCTTGTTATCCTCCCTCCCTTTCATCTCTCTCTCTTCTACCAGTGGTTGACATTCTCTCTCTCTCTCTCTCCCCCCCCTCCATTACTTAAGGTTTGATCTTGATGGTTCAATGGTTTTTTCTTAGATTCATTGGTTTTTTCATGTTTTGTTTGAGTTAGAATGCATGATTTAATGATTCGGGAGTGATGGAAGCCTGTTTATTTTGGGCCTACCATGAGGAAGCACTGAGGGGAAATGAAGAATTTGTTTAAACTTATAGTATTGTATGGTTATTAAAATTGTAGGTATGAGTAAAGTGTTTTTAAGAAAGAATTTTAATTTGTATATGTGATTTAGATGTTGTATGAGTGTTTGGGTGAAATTGATGAATGTGAATTTATGTGACTTTATGATATAAATGCTTATGAATCAATAAGGAAATCTTAGAAATGGTTTATAATTATATGTGAAAATATTAAATAGATGTTTATCACACTGTGATATGAGTCAGGGCTTTTTGTGATTGGTTAGCAGAAAAAAAGGATTATGAAAAATTAAGAATCACCACCTAGTAATTAAAGAAAACCAAGGATTATATTATTTGCTATAGTTCTAGAGATTTAGGTAAAGGGTTATTTATGTATAAGGGAAGAACGACGTCACTTTTATAAAGGCTAGAAAAAGCATCTTTAAATATATGTTTAGCTCTCCTAGTAGCACCCTAAATAGAGGTCCCAACAGTTATAGCCTATACAGTCCAGATCAGAGGTGAAGGTAAAGAGATTGTCATCATAGAAGCCTCCACTGTTAAGGCTAGCATGCCAATCTATATAAGGCGAAGACCCTCTTTCTCTTGAAATGGCCAGCAACACCCGTAATTATTTTAGGAAGGTTAGATCTACTTGACCCCCAACTGGGGGAGTACGATTACCCTTTGCTTTCTTTTCTACTAGAGTCTTAGCTCTCACCATTGTTACCTTAGAAAGAGAGTCCTTAGGTATAGTAAGCTCATTCATGTTCATGGGGTCATGCTTCATCCCTTCTTATTAACGGTTCCATTCACATTAAAGGATGGAGACCCTCTCCTTGATGCAAACAAGCTTTTTTTTGCAAGCCTAGATGAAGTTTCTCATTCTCCTCCATCTATTAATCATGTATAAAAAAAGTCAACAATCAAATTAGATGTATAAAAAACAAGGGATAAGGAAAAAGATGCATCCTTTACAACTTGGTCTGGTAATGCCTTTTGTCCATTTTTTTGACGTCATAGTCAGTTGTGGTCAAGGCCAACACAACATATGTTTTCTCCTCATTTAAGCTAAGACAATGCCTATTGCTCACCTTAGGGGGAGGTACCCTTCAATAATAGCAACAATCTTAGATCTGTTTCATCTCATCTTTAGGAATGACCGGCCTAGTAATACCTCATTATCAACCACCTCTCCTTTCATTTCTTGACATGTGTAGGATTTCCATACAGAGCTCCTCTCATGGCTCTTGCGGGTCTATTAGCAAAGGTGAAGAACCAATGCATGTCATTTCCATCATCGGTGTCAGTGACTAGATGGTAACAAGTCCTAAAGATGTTAATTGTAGGCTTGATTATGATAAGCCTAAAAAACTTATAAAAAATGAATAAGATTATCTACTCATTAAGGTGCAACTGACCTAGATCTAATTGATAATATCTAAAAACTTCCCTCATAAATTCATGGAGAGAAAAGGAATACCTCAATGCATATGTGCAAAAAAGGGCTGTAATTTCAAATTGACCCTAGGCTGAGCCCAAGGTCGATTAGCTAATACGCTCATCCTTAGTAGGAATTTAAGCTATATACTCTCTTAGTTGCTGACCATTAACAAATGCCACCTCCTCTACACTTACGATGCTAGGGGTATCATCCTCAAGGGCCTTAAACATCTTTTCACTCCTTGAGGCTATCTAATAATAGCAGAAGAAGAACTTCTCCAATGTAGAGAACTATTTTTTTCCTTTACTAGAGGTGTACGCTGGGGTCTCACCCCCTCTAGTTCCAGGACCCAATTTGATGGACCTTTGTTCCTTGTTACTTCCTCTAGTTTTAGGTTAGTTACTAAACTCCTCACTAAATTTAGCACTATCCTTATTCCTAGGGTTAGATTTGGCTTTTTTGGGGTTTATTTTTCTGTTCAAAGAGAAGAAAAAGAAGAAAGAAGCTTTTGGTGGGAAATACCTAGGATGGTGGTTTCTTCTTATATTAGAGAAAAACTGTTTTTCAAAAGTTATAGAGAGTGAAAGTAAAAGAGAAGATAGAAGCAAGAATAGCTAGGGTTATAAAGGAAATACTTTGTTGTTACCTATTTTTGGGTTCCCGCACAAAAAATGAAAAAAATACAAAAAATGCATATAAAAAAATATATATTCAGAAGGAATCCAAAAAATAATAGGAGTGGGAAAAAGGATGTTGGAACGCCTATAAAATGGAAAGAAATTGGTTGAGGAGATTTAAAAATACTAGAATTAAAATTTGACAGTATATTTTTAATTGGTAAGAGCCATGTTGACAAGGAAAATTCAATTTCAAGGAAGAAAAGTCCAAAATCAGATGTTTATGGACTCAATTAGATTTTATCTAAGGTTTAATTGAATTTATAGAGGGTTTCATTGCAAGAAAATTTGATTTTTAAGTCAAATTAGGCTTTTATTGGAAGAAATTAAAGTTCTGGGGTCCAATTATAATTTTGAAGAGTTGATTTAGCCAAATCAGGGGCTTAATTGCATAATTATTGAAGTTTGATGGCCAATTAGGGATTTTAATTGAAACAGTCCGAAAACAAGGATCAAATCGGAAAAGATGCTAAAATCAAGGAATCCAATTACAATTTTCCAAGGGCTTGATTAAAAAATTACAAAAAATTCAATGACCAAATCAAAAGTATCCATTTGAATTTTGAAATGGTGTCGTTTCCTTAAAGCACTATTCACTATCTCTTTCAAGAAGCCGTTTTCAATAGTAAAAGCTGAGATACATTTTGCAGCAAAAGCGCCAAATGGCTCCAATTATGGGGCACGTTTTATGGCTGTTATCTCTCTGCTTCCAAATTACAAGACGACCGTTACCACCGTAGGGCTTTCTCTGGCCTATAAAAGCCAAAGAAATACCATGAACAAGGGGAGAAAAAAAAACAAGGAGAGGGGGAACGTAAGGAAGAGAAAACAGAGCGTAAGAAACAAAAAAAAACAGCAAGAGAAGAAAGCAGAAAGAGGAGAACAGACGGGAAAAGAAAGCAAAAGAGAAAGAGAGAGAGGAGAGTGAAAAAAAAAAACAAAGGAACACACTAGCAAACCGAAACAAAGGAGAGAAGAAGAAGAAGCAACGTTTGTTGCTACCCAATTTTTGATCCATGTTTTGCTAAATTTTCAAAATAATAATAAAAAAATAAGGGTTTACATGTGGCGATAATATAGAGTATCAGGGCCAACATTAAGGAAGCAATATGTCAAGGAGATAATTACCGAATCATATATAATTACTGCAATATAAAATACCATAGATATATGATTTGATTCATGCTGATTATGAAAAATAATCACTGCAATATAAAATACCATATATATAGGATTTGTTGGTGCTAGTTATAAAAGACAATCTCTGCAATAATTATTGTAATATTTCCTTAAATATCATGTGCAGAGATTTTCTATATAAATGAACCTCTAGCCATATGCACTAGGGGAGAAGAAAATTCATAAGGGGACTAATTTTTTTCAGAAAAGGGGAGCTATACAAAAAAACTCTAAAGATAAAAAACCTTAAACCCGTTTTCTCTCCTGAAGCCGTTCCCCCCTCTAGCCGACCAAAGCCTTTCCTTTCCCTTGGCTAAAACCTAAATGAGTCGCCTCCCAACGCCATTTTCCAACATCCCTGCACACAAACCTCTCCCTTCCAAGCCAAAGCTTTCGTCCCCCCCCAAAAACCATTTTACCCTCGGCCATTTCAACATCCAGAACCCCGAACACTCCTCTCCCATAAACCCATGGTTCCCCATTTCCTCTATTGCTCTCCCAAACCAGTACTGATGCGGAACAATAAAAAAATAAAATTAAAGCAAGAACAGAAAGAAGCTTTAGAAAAGAAAGAAGCTGAAGAAAAGAAGAAAGGAGACTGGAGATATGTAAAGTCTGCAATTTTCATTAATCATAAAAAAACTCCCTCTCAAAATGACAGAAGAACAAGTAAATAGTAAACTCTAAAACATCCTGCTATTGGGCTCGGCCCATCAAATCAAACTGTTTAACATAAATAATAAAATAACAATGAGCAGGCCCAAATGGGCTAAATAAATAAAATAACAATGAAATGGGCCTAAATGGGCTTAGTCTCCCAACCAAAGCATGACAGGCTGGGCCATCCTATGTCGTCTCCGTCCATATACTCGTGTAGTTTGTGGTGTGGGTCTGGTGTCCCCACCAACTCTCTCGGGGTTAGATAAACTTGACCTCGTCGAGTGTAGTACTGGCCGACTCTGATAGTACTCCCAAAGATCTAGGTCAAGCTGCTGCAAAGTATCTCTAGTAATCCAATTACAATCTGAGTCAGGTCGACCCACCCAACGAACTAGAAACCATTGAACCTCACCATTCCTGGTAAAAACAACTTGTTCATCCAGAATAACATCAATATTATCCTGTGCTGAGGTCAAGGTGAAAGCGATAGAGGTTTCAATAGGATCATCAGAAGAGGAGTTAAATGGTATCTCAAATGGATCATCTGGAATAGGAAGTGGTTTGTGGTATGCAACTAGATCCTCAATATTAAATGTGGAGCTAATGCCAAAATTATATGGTAAATCAAGAACATAAGCATTTGGACCAACCCGTTGTAGCACTTTGAAAGGTCCGGCACTACATGCATGTAATTTTCGATTAGCTCCCGAAGAAAACCGTTCGGGTCTAATCCGTATCATAACATAGTCTCCCACATTAAACTCATTATGTTGTCTATGTAAATCAGCTTGAAGTTTATATTGCGCATTACTTGTTTGAATCTGTTTAGTGATCTCAATATGCAAATCCTGAATTCTACGTGCAAAAGACTCGGCTGACTCAGACACTCTAGCATGAAGGGACATGGGAAGAAGGTCTAAAAGTTTCCTAGGCTTGTAACCATGTACAACTTCAAAGGGACTCATGCTTATTGACCCATTGATAGAGCTATTATAGGCAAATTGGGCCGTAGGAAGAATCAGATCCCAATTCCGATTATGATCACTCACTAGACACCTTAAAAGGTTGCCCAAACTCCTGTTAACCACCTCAGTTTGACCATCAGTTTGGGGGTGGTAAGCAGTAGAAAACTTCAATTTGGTTCCCACCATATGCCAAAGGATTTTCCAAAAATAACTTGTGAATCTAACATCCTTATCCAAAACTATGGTTTGGGGAAGACCATACAACTTAATAATCTCATCAAAATAGAGTTTTGCAACTTTGGAAGCATCTGTGGTCTTAGTACAAGGAATAAAATGGGCCATCTTAGAGAAGTGGTCGACAACCACAAAAATAGAATCATGTTTCTTTGCAGTACGTGGAAGCCCAAGCATAAAATCCATGCTCACATCTTGCCAAGGGCAAGTAAGAACGGGCAATGGGGTGTAAAGACCAATATTTTGTTTTCTATGCTTAGCTAGTTGGCAAGTTCGACATTGACCTACCAATTTTGGGACATCTCTTTTCAAACTAGACCAAAAAAACTGGCGTTCCACTTCTTCAATGGTTTTATTCCTTCCAAAATGTCCTGAGAGACCTCCAGCATGAATCTCCCATATCAAAAAATCGCGCACGGATGTTTTCGGGATACAAAGCTTATTATCTCGAAATAAGTATCCATCTTGGAGGTGATAACCATTTATAGCACGGTGATTCTCATCCTTCAATGTCAAATATATTTCTCCAAATTCTGAGCAAGATTCATACTCCTCTTTGAGTCTCTCAAATCCTGTGACTTCAACACTCATTACAGATAACAGCGTTACCCGACGACTCAAAGCATCTGCAGCCTTATTCTCCATTCCAGATTTATGTTTCAAAACAAATAAGTATGCTTGCAAATATTCAACCCAATGACCATGCCTATGATTAAGCTTCTTTTAGGAGTTAAGATAGCGGAGGCCTCATGGTCGGAGTAAAGAATAAACTCCCGTGGTAACAAGTAATGGCGCCAATAACACAAGGCCTGAATTACCGCATAAAACTCATTGTCATAAGTTGAGTACTTTTGTTTTGCCTTATTAAGTTTTTCACTAAAGTAGGCTACAGGGTGACGTTCCTGACTAAGTACTCCACCTATACCGACTCCCGAAGCATCACATTTTACTTCAAACACTTTAGTAAAATCAGGTAGCCGCATTATTGAGGCCTCCGTCATTTTCTTCTTAACCTCCTCAAATGCCCTATTAGCTCATTTACTTCACTTAAACTCACCTTGTTTCAAACAATCTATAATAGACGACATGATGGTGCTAAATCCCTTAATAAAACGATGATAGAAAGTCGCAAGCCCATGAAAACTACGAACCTCGTGAATAGTCTCAGGTTCAGGCCAATCTACTATCGCTTGGACTTTCTGGGGGTCAGCAGAGACTCCTTTCCATGACACTATAAACCCTAAAAAGACTACTTGATCTGTAAAGAAGGACACTTTTTGACATTTGCAAACAAACTTACCTTTCTTAGGCTGGTACAAACTTGAATAAGATAATCGAAATGCTATTCCTTGGTTTTGCTATAAATAAGAATATCATCAAAATATACCACCAAGAACTTTCCTATAAATGGCCGAAGCACTTGTGTCATTACTCTCATAAAAGTGCTTGGTGCATTGGAAAGGCCAAAAGGCATGACTACCCATTCATATAAATCATCCTTAGTCTTAAATGCTGTTTTCCACTCATCTCCCGGACGGATCCTAATCTGATGATATCCACTCTTCAAGTCAATCTTAGAGAAGATCTGGGCTCCTGCCATCATATCTAGCATGTCATCCAATCGAGGAATTGGAAAATGATACTTGATTGTAATTCTATTGATGGCTCGACAGTCAACACACATTCTCCATGATCCATCTTTCTTGGGTGTTAACAGTGCAGGTACTGCACAAGGGCTCAAACTTTCTCGTATAAATCCCTTTTGTAACAACTCACATACTTGCCTTTGCAATTCAGCATGTTCACTCGGGTTCATCCTATAATGAGGTAAGTTTGGTAATGTAGCCCTAGGGATAAAATCTATGGCGTGTTGAACATCACACATAGGGGGTAAAGCATTAGGTAGTTCAGAAGGGAAGACATCTAGAAATTCTCTCAACACTTCTCTTACCTCTTCAGGTGGCTCCTCTAAAAAGTATTCTACAATCTCCTTAGCCACTACAGCAAACACAACAGACTCTTCACAAATCTCCTTATCAAACTCCCTAGGACTTATTATGTTAAGCCCTCCATCTTTCACTTTATTCTTCTTTTAACTATTATCATTAGACCTTGGGGGTAATCCAATAAGTTGGATTTTTTTACCTTGAAAAGTGAATGAACAAGAATTTGATCGTCCAAAGATTGTAACGTCCAAATCATATAACCAAGGCCTACCCAAAATGACGTGCCTTACATCCATGGGAATTACATCACACCAAATTTCATCATGATAGTCAAAAATCTTAATGGGAAAAAGACATCTCTCTTTGACCGCTATAGATGTATCATTAACCCAAGACACATTATAGGGTTTAGGGTGTGGAACAGACTTTAAGCCTAAGCGGGATACACTACCCGAGAAAACTGCATTGATACAACTACCACTGTCTATGATGATCTTACACCCTTTATCTCCACATTTAATGTAAGTGTAAAAAATAGCAGTCCTTCTCTAATCCTCAGTTCCTTTAGGTTGTGTTAAAGCACATCTAACCACACCTAACCTGGTTGTCTTGATTTGAGTGGATATAGACCTAACACATCCTAGCAAGTTAGACTCATCATCCTCATCATTTAGATCTTGAAAATCATCGAGATTGGGTTCATATACCTTATCATCACAAGTATCTTTTTCATCCATATCCTCTTGCCCCTTGATGAACAAAGCCTTATTAGGGCAGCTAGAGGAAATATGACCAAAACCCTGACACTTAAAACACTGAATTCTTGAAGTTTTAGGTGCTTTATGAAAAATACCCTTACCCTTGTCTTCTCTAGGTATCTGGGAAATCAAAGGATTGGATTTACGAGGTGTGGCACCTAATATGGAGTTATTACTACCAGGTTGAGATCTAGAAGCGGTATTACGAGTGTCCTGACATCTTTTCCACTAGCTTTTTGTGATCAAGTCATAATTTTGTACTAGGGTATAAGCTTCATCAAGGGTGGAAACACCCCTAAGCACAACCTCTCTTCTAAGGTCATCGTTTAAGCCTTTTCAAAATTTACTTAGGGTTATCACTTCATCCTCCCTAACTACACACCTCATTCTATACTCATCAAATTGTGCTATACATTCATTGGCAGACTTGCCTCCTTGCCTCAAGTTATTCCACTGGTCCAAAAGATTTCCTCTATAAGAACGAGGCAAGTACTTTTCTTCTAACTTATTCTTCATTTCAACCCAGTCAGTAATAGGGGGTTGACCTCTCCTAATTAAAGACTCTTCTA
>Ga0325402_1002777_pt1 | contig 15518 bp, 2 predicted proteins | sample PopdelMetagenome_22_FD_207212 | JGI IMG/M metagenome (GOLD analysis project Ga0325402, IMG submission 207212) | Populus deltoides microbial communities from Bellville, Georgia, United States - Xylem-PdKOR-R3 | ecosystem: Host-associated > Plants > Phyllosphere > Stem > Wood/Secondary xylem... | reverse complement strand
AAAAAAAAAAGAAAATTGTTAACTTTTGATTCAAATAAAAGCCATACGTGTTCTTCAATTAAAAATAACTTTTAATTCAAGTAAAAAAATTATAAAATTAAATTGATATTTTGTGTTAGTTTAAAGTTAAAAATGTAAACTTGGTAGTTAAACTAGTTAAATTTTAGATTTGTTTTATAATAATTATGAGTTCGAATCCCCTCAAATCACCGAAGATTTACATTGTTTTTAATTTTAAAATTCATGTAATTAGTTAAGATATACACAAACTAATTAAAATAACTACATTAATAAATATATATATATATATATTAAATTTTACATCGTGTATTATAATTTATTACATTCCTTCTCAAAAGGTTAATTTAAATTTTTTTTTTTTTATCCAGCATACTTCTAATTTAAATCGTTTTAACTCATTTTTATTTTAAATTATTTCTGAAAAATAATTTTTAAATTATAGCTCAAAGCCAAAAATTATCCCAAACCAGCTCTTAGTGTTCATTTGATATGATTAAATTAATTTAAAAGGTTTTATCAAATAAGATTTTAGTTTTTCTCTAATTATTTACAAGTGAAGGGTTTTTTTATTATTATTTGTTTAATTTTTGTGTCCAGCGATAAATATATACGTAGCCTGTGTGCTATTCTGCTGGAATGTGACATCTGTCATTTTCACCTATCAAGCTAAGATACAGAAAGTCAGAATCATAATTAGCACCTCTTTGAGTGGCATTTTAACATTTTCTTAATATCATAATTAGCACCTCTTTGAGTTGCTTTTACATCGACATCTAAATGGTTTTATTTTAAAAATATATTTAAATAATATTTTTTAAAATTTATTTTTAAATTAATATATCAAAACAATTTAAAAATATAAAACACTCAAAAGTCTAAAACGTGCAGAGCATCATCAATGATCAAGTTTGGTAAACTTCCAGCTTATATGTCTGTAAATTCTTCTGTCATAATTCACGGATTGGCCATCTATTTAGGCAGTCATGTAATTGTTAAAAGGCCTACCAATGGAGGTTTGTTGAGATGTGACTAATAATACTATTGTCTGTACTCATTCTGGCATTCCCTCCTTTCATTTTGCAGCAGAAGAATATTGAAGAGATGGGGTCGGTCCCCTGCTGCATTATGGGATTCAAATTTTAGGTAGATCATGAAACAGTGTATTTGGAAGATGAAGGCAAAGATTCCAATCCGCTCAAACAATTTGTGAAACTGGAAGGTTAGAACTCTATACAGAAAACTGAGAAATAAAATATGTTACAAAATCCTTTTCTTTAATGGGTTAATTTTTTCATATCACGTAATTTTATGCAAACAAGCATAATTTTTTATTCAATTATTTTACCGGATTGGAATCTTACCATACATTTCTAGAAATCCTATTTTATATCGAGTTAAAATGTCAGATCAATTTAACATCAGAAAATCCTTACAGTAAGATTCATAAATTATTGTACTTAATTTATATTTGTTTCCTAGTTGATTTATGATTTGTTTAACTCTTTTATTATTTTTTCAGGATTGTTTAAGATATTTTTACCTATTATAAACAAGATTCTTTACATTCTACTTAGGTTTTAGCTTTTCAGCCTTGATATTTTGAATAAATTTGTGTTTTACGTGATGTAACACTTTTCTTTGTGGTTAAACGAAGAACAATCGAACTTATCAAATTATAACTGACTTTGTAGCGTTCTTCCTTGTATTTCTCGTTCGCATTCACTAATCGTTGGGTGGGGATTTATATTTCAATAGTATTGGTGCTTTGGTTCAGGTAATCTTTGTGTCATACTTCAATAAAACTTGATATGTGTGTTACGTAACCAAGTGATCATGGGGTTCATATTAGTTGGTATCAAAGCTTAGCTTTACTTATCAAGTTACGTCCTCTTTGTTTTCATTATTTAAAATTGTTTCCATGTATTTCTTCTTCTTGTTTTTTTTTTTTTTTTGTCTCGTTTTGGGTCTAATTTGATTAAAGTTCTATTTGGTCAAATTTTTTTATGTCTTCTTTTGTTATTGTCTAGTTTTGCGTTAAGGGTCATTAGATTAAAAAAAAAAGTGTCGAACATCTTATTCTGTCTAGAATATCTATTTGGAGTAAACAAAGAAATAAAAAAAGATCACAAATTCAGGTTTATAGGGGTTTATTCATTTGGGTAACAAGGTATATTGAATTTCTCAGGTTTAATCTCATTAAAATCAATTGGGTACCTATAATTTTAAATTTTAGATCAAAGTTCCTATAGTGTTTCTATATCATATCTTGCTTGTCTTTTGTCTTATTTTTCTAATGGTGGCATGTATTCACTGAGGGAGAGAGAACGGAGAAGGGTTCTCACTTAAGAATACAAAGACCAATCCTGTATGTTTGGGGTTTTAAGGAAATAATTAGCTAAGTTAAAAGAATTGTTCTATGAATACAAATCATTAGAGAAAGAGGAACAACAACGCTGAATGATAAAAGGCAAAGGAGAAGGGCTATCGCTTTTATACAAAGTTGTTGGATGCAATTGTTAGCAAGAAAAGAGTTCTGAAGGTTTAAACAAGAGGCTTATAAAACATCCATTGTACCTATGTGTTATTCAAGGATAAATCATCTTGAAGAGAGAGGAAATGATACGATCCAAGAAAAGATTGAAGAAAGAAATTTGGATTCTAGTGTAATTGTGCCTACTGTTCAATTTTACTCTATTAAGCATCACTTTTAATCTGATTATTGGATCGGACTAAAATTTTACCATGAGTTTTTAGACATATTTTCTATATTAATTTAAATTTTGAGGTCAATTGGAGTTCTAAAAGGTATCACAATACAGGTCAACAGATGTAATACAAATTTTGTTATTTGTTACATTGTGATTTGTGGACTTTCTATTTGGAGATGATTTTTTTTCTAATAATGCAAGGATGTTCAACAACTAATTTTGAGACTTTTCCTACTTCTACAAGGATCTTTAATGGGCAGTGACATAGTTTCTAAGTGTGGCAAAATTCTTTAATGTTCTAAAATCCTTTTCTTACAAGGATTATAGGGCTGATTTTTCCTATTACACAATTCAGTACTATCAAGCATAATTTTTTATTCAACAGATTAAATGAATTGAAATTTTACCATACCTTTTTAGAGGTCATGTTTTATATATAGCTAAATTTCAGATCAATCCGACATCAGAAAGGCATTGCGATAAGCTTTATAAACTACTATACGAGATTTATATTAGTTTCCTAATTGAATTAGAATTTATTTTTTTTCCTTTTTTATTTAGAACTCTTTTTATTATTTTTCTAGAATTGTTTAGGTTCTTCTTACTTATTATAAATAAGGTTATTTAACTTGTACTTAGGTTTTAGCTTTTCAACCGTGATGTTTTTAATAAACTTATTTTTTAATGATGCAACACTTTTATCTTTGGTTAAACAAAGAACAATCGGACTTGTCACACTATAACTGACTTTATGGCATTCTTTCTTATACTTCTTGTTTGTGATTCGCTAATCAATGGATGGGGTTCATATTCTAATATTGTTAGTGCTTTAGTTTATGTAATCTCTGTGTCACACTCCTATCAAACTTGATTCTTTGGCTTTTAAGGATTTGTCTTTCTTGCATGTGGATCACATGACCACAAGGTTGGTATCAACCAATAGTTGAATAAAAAATTATATTTGTTAGTATAAAACTATGTAATAGGAAAAATCAGCCAAAGAAACCTTGTAAGAAAAAGGATTTTAGAACATTAAAGGATTTTGTCACACTTGAAAACCATGTTGTTGTCTATTATATCTGAGTGCTTGCTTGGTAATTATAGGCATATGTACCTTAATTGCTTCTTGCAATGCCATCATAATGTCCTTACAATGACTGTCATTGGACAAATCTGAGACCCTTTTGAAACCAAATATAAAACATATACATGCTCACTTAATGAGTAAACATATCATTATAATTATGTACCATCTATAAATTGCAACAAAGAAAGCTCGACATGTAGCATCCTGAAATCCAAGACTTTTAGGTGGCAAATGGTTGTCATATAGATTATAAAAAAGTCTGAGTTATTACAAATTGATTGAGATAGATATAGATTCCCTCGTTGGTGTAATGATAAAATCAAGTTTTCAAATCTATAGATGATGATCATTATCACCCTTGAAGGGCAAACCCGTATGTAATTTATATTTTTTTCGTAAGCATCCCATGTTTATAGGCATTGCAACATTGTGTTTTTTTCTTGTTTTGAATGAGAAATATAAACCCACCCCTAAACTTCAACCCCTAACAAGATCTACAAGAATCAAATAGAAGACAAAAAAGATGTTCAATTTGTGCAGAAGCAAGATAACTTTTGAGAACGTAAATGACTTGGTTAACTAATCTGTTAAGACGAACCATTCACTTTGAAGGGAGGCCCCCACATATGGTAGCCAATACTAAGAAGTTCACTATGAATATGCCTCATTGTCCCTTCACAAACCCTTATCAAAATTATTATCTAGTTAATTAAAGTTTTCAATTTTTTTATAATGCCCCTAGTTCATCAAAGATTTATGTTGTTCTGCCTCAAAATTCACTGTAGATTGCTACAAACAAAATAAACAAAACAACTTTGCCTTTGTTTCAACCTGGTTATCATAACAATCAAAATCCAAATCATAAAAAAAAAATGTCAAGAGAAGTATTCTACCCTCTCAATTCTTATTAAGGATATTTATCAAACCCTCATGAATATTCATCAAATAATGCATTAACCATTTAAATCTATCTAACCACACTTTCTTAAATGGTACAATGAAAATTCCAAATGCAAGTACGATAGTGGAACAATGGGTCATTCCATTGATTGTTGTCTAGTCTTAAGGATAAGCTAATTCAATATGGATGGCTATCATTCCATAAGAAAAATAGTGTATTCAATACAACCACAAAAGATAGAGACTCGTATGATCCATTTTAACCTAGAGAAATATATATGTTGAGATTCCTATGAAATTTAAATCTTCTAAATTTGTTAAGTATAGTGAAGCAAAATATCCAGAGACTTACCTCAAATTTACCTAAGAGACTTACCTCAAATTTGTTAAAGTCGGTTAATTTAGAACAATTTTGAGATGTTACAGAAATCACTAGTTTAATGGTTAGTGGTAGACTAACATATCAGCACAATAACATGTGTGTACTTTTATCTTTTGTATATGAATCCTTGTTATTGAGTGAATTTCGCCATCTTTATAAATATAAAGCTAAAGTGCACTTCTTGGAGATTGATTCAGAATTAACAGGAAAAGATGCCTGAAAAGTAGAATTGCAGATTGGTAATCTCATAAGATAAGAAGCCTCAAAATGGGTAAAAATAAAGACAAAATATGATAAGAAAAATACATACTATAAGATCTTGAACTTCTTTCATTGCAAAAAGTTGATCTTTGAGTGCAAACTATGTATAGTTGAAATTTATGTCACATTCTAGGGCAACCTAAAAACATAGAAGTTGATTGAAAGGTTATAAGATATAGGAAAAAGGCTGAAATGTAAAATCATTCTCTAGACTTGGATGGATATGATAGAATTTAACGATGCTAACTAAAGAAACAAACTCCTCCACCCTTCAAATTTTTTTAGCAATGAGGATAAGGATATATTTCTCATACCATTTCAATGCAATATGTTTCATATCCTTAATTGGTTTTACTTAATAAAATGTCATGCAGGGGAACAAACCTTGATCCTGAGCAATGTTAGATTAGATAACCGTGTCAAAGAATCATCTCAACTCAATAGCTTAAGTTGTTAGGTGAGGTCTCAGGATATGATTTATATTATTCTCTAACACACCCCCTCAAGTGAAAGCTCTTTGGGCTTAAAACTTGCACATGTTCATTTTACCTTGTGCTTAATTTTTATCAAATAAATGGGGATGGTGAGATTCGAACTCGTGACCACTTGGTCATCAAGGCTATGATACCATGTCAAAGAACCATCTCAACCCAATAGTTTAAGCTGTTAGGTGAGGTCCTATGACATGATTTATATTATTCTCTAACAAACCGCAGGTGGAGTCTAACTTCGCCTAATATTTTCATATGTACAACGTTCTTCCTCGCCTTTGCTTTTGAGTCACCTTGATCAAAAATATGGGAGACATTTAAACAAAGGAGAGAAATCTGTGTCGTTATACCAACATTACAACTATGAGCGGGTTGATAGAACTGAGGAACTCGAATTAATCATATAGGAATTCCTTCATGGAGAATATGAAGCCTTGAAGGGCTATATCTTATGCCAAATTTGTTATGGTATTTAGCGTTTAGGATCAAAGACACAACAGATGAAACAAACAGTGTTGAATTGGAGTAAGCAATGAGTTTATATGAATCCACTCTTATCGTCTCTAGAGAAAGACTTGGCTCTTAAGGCTTCAAAATGAAGATAACAACGAAAGCAGCTACCCCTATGGCTATGACTATGAAAAGGAAAAAAAAACAATACAAAGAAAAGGCAGGTCTTGAAAGAACATGCATTATGAAATTCTGGGCAACACAAAGAACCTGAATTTTTCGATGAAACATCCATGTCATGTCTTCATATTAGTGTTTGCCCAGAAAAAATAGTTTGACTACTAAGTTAGTTTGGCATCAGTTATTGGTCCTGATTCTAAAGGAATTTGATGTTTACTTCTTAGCTATATATATTCCCATATTCCTTTCTTAAGGTGGCTTCATCAATATCTTCAAAATATTATAACTTTATGCCAAAAAAAAGAAGGAGGATTATACTTTCCCTGAAGTTCATTCTTCAATCCCATTTCTTAGAGTTGCATTAACCTGCAACATGGGCTGGGCTTAAGTTCTCCAGTCATTTAATGAGCCACGAGTTAACCCATATAGTGTGTTGAACCAAGCCCAGCATTATTGGTTAGCTAGCTTGTTTGCACAATTAAGATTCTTCTCCAGGTGGTAAGATAGTATAATGTACTTATGGTTAAGGTAGGATGTTCCTCCAGTCAATTTGTGATGAGTTAAATTCTTATAATATTCCCTTATAGTCTTGACAAAAATAGTATATTTTGAAAAAACTAGAGAGATGGACTTGGTTTTCTACACAAAAATTGACCCAGAGATTAGTGGTATCAAATACGCGACAAACAGCCATAATTAATTAACGTTTCACGAGGTTGGGCTTCTCGCTCTTGTCATATTATTCATATGTTATGCGTCGTTTTATGCCTCAAAACATAACACTAAAATTGGAAGCCTAAAAAAAAATATTGGGCAAACACAGGACTCCGAGTCTTCGAAACTCGGCTCTACAGTTTAGCATTGAACACCATAGAAGGGTAATGCAGCAATAGTAGAGCATTAACTTTAACTATAAATTAAAAGATATGGGCAAAACACTATAATCCATGCCACTGTGGATACAAATTTATTTTGCCGTTAATTGCTGTATTTGTTTTTTCATTCCAAAATCTTTTTTTTATTTCTCCTTTATGGGACAAAATTGGAGGACAATTTAGTTAATTTGGTTAAGAAAGGACATGGTTATCAGAAAAAGGATCAAACTTAAAACAATAGAGGGAATGGATGGTGCTTTTGAAATTTTGCTAAAACATTCTTTACAATCCTTGTACTTTTAAAATTATAAATATTAGATCCCTTGATTTTTTAAATTTCAAGAAAAATCAATTTTGATCCAAAATATCAATTTTCTTAGTTTTCAATTTCTAGTTAGAAAAACAAGAAAATGTTGTTGAATTCCATCAATAAAGAGGGAAATAATTAGTTGACACCGATTTCAACCACTTAAATGATCAATCTTGGAATTAATGAGTTTCATTCAATGAAAATAGTTCCACTTATGTGTTCTTTTACCTTTTATATATATATATATATTAGTTTTTTTTATTTTGGATTGATTTCTTAGTTATTTGAGATCATATATGGTTTTATCAAGGTGTTTTCTAGATATTTTAGGTACAAAAAAATAATTTAAAAATTAAGTTTTTTTTTTAAAAAAAAAACTAAAGCTGAACTTTCTAGCAACTCTTACTTACTTAAAACTAGGCTTGTAGATAATATGGCATCTATATTATTATTATTATTATTTAATTAAAGGGAAAACCCGCCCTTTGATTTTCTTTTAAAAAGAATAAGAGGGCACACGATTTTAATATTGGGAAAAAAGGTGCGGCTCACGAGCCCCAAGTGTCTTGCTTTTTTTTTTTTTTTTTTTTTTCAACCTCTTAAACTTAAAAAATAATATACACCATTTCTTAGTTTTTTTTTTTTTTTAAAGGTCTCTCTTAGAACATACATTAACAATGTCAAGATTTTTTTTTTTGCATTCGAGAGAGAGATTAATCTGACCCTTTTTTTTAATTTTTTGCCTGTTTTTTTAATGATTATTCAATACATTAAAAAAAATAAAATTATTCAACAACCAAATTTATTATCTTGATACATATTTATTTCTTAATTTTTTTAATTTAATATTTATTATCATCAATAACTTTTATTTATATTTATTATCACAAATAATTTTAATTTGCAATTATAATTTATTTTTTGTGAAAAAAACACGCAACACTTGAAAATAAAGACATCCTGCCCGCAGCTAGGCACGAGCTAGATAGCTGGCATCAACTAATCAAAAACAGAGGAGCCGCTGTATCAGCCTATCAAACTAGTTCAATTCAGCTTCAACAGCAGATGTCATGGTTTTGATTGTTCAAATGCGATCTCAAAATTGGTCTCCTTCGCGTCGCATGCCATCCTTGCGCATTTTAGCCATTCGTAACAAAAGAGATAGGAGCCAGTGGGACCACTTCCTGTTCCCAGTTCGGCAATTTTAACTGGCCCGGCCCGGCCCGGCCCGGCCCGGCCCAGCGGTCACTGATGTGAACGCAGTGGCACATGCTAGTCGCTAGATAGCCGCTACAGCTTTTGCAGCTCAAAATTTGTTGCTAAAAAAACAAAAACGTCACGAGACACCTTACGCATCGTCGAATCCCATTTTATTTGGCATTTTCTTTTCCATTACTGTTTCAGACTTCGCAGTCTGAGAGAGGGCTCGCAATCCTAGATATTGTGATCTCCCAAAATATTACAGCGGGCCCCATTCCAGATCCCTCCCCTAATCCGCCACCTCAGTTTTGGAGCTACTTGGCTTTAAAGCTGGAAGATGATGGGACATGGGCATATCACGACAACCTTCTGAAAACTATCAACCTTTTACTACGTGCCACGCGGTCGGTGGATGGGAAATTGGCTCAATCTCCCGAGCTCAAGTCACCAGGCAGGAGTTGAATTTAAAACAATATGAATCATTCAAGGAGAAGGAGATGACCCTGGATGATCCATGTCCTTCTGTGTTTAAAAATGTCCATCAGGGAAAAAGATGGTGACCCTTCACAAGCACCATCACCTTTCCACCTGCAAGGGCGCAAGTAAATAAGAAGGATAAATTCTTTAATAATACAAGAAAAGTGAAAATGGCCCTAATTTGACTTCATCCATCATTCTTTGCATCTGGGACATACGGAGACTTTTCAACCATAACGGCAAGCAACTTTTTCTTTCAGGAATTTATCAATACAAACTACAAAGTACTGGTTAATCAGGATTCAAAAATGATGGCCACGGGGGAAAACCAACCACAAAGTTGAAATTTAAGGCTTCAGTTCTCAAAATAAATCACACGACATTGTCAAATTACAGTCATCGAATCCAACTTCCAAAGTCCAATGACTTAAAATGTAATGAAACGGGAAACCGAATGTACTACTTTTATATGGAAAAAGCTCCTGAGAATGCTTCTCCCACACCGAGGCTTTAAGCATGTTCAGCTGTGTTGTGTACTCCATTCCCATCTCAGGTAAACAACCATTCCTACGAGCAGCAAAATGAAAGGAGGCAATTATCGATGAAACTCATAATAGAGTAAAACAATAACTTTGTAGAGATGAAAAATAGAGACGAAACTCACTAACATGTAGCCTTATTATTTACAAAACCTAGCAAGCACAGAAAAGTTGGCTCAATAAACTCCCCCAACCATGGAGGGGAAGTCTTCGAAGCTCCACAAGTCCACTGCGTTTGTGCCATCCTGAGTTGTGTCTCCATTAAGGAAGCTATCAAGAGAAGCCTCCCAGTTACCCACAAGATCCGGCATCTGAAGGTTCATCAACTGATTGTCAAAAGCCAGCAACTCTTCGGACAGAGATTTTCCATTCTTCTCTTCAACAGGCACTGCATTCTCAGTGTATGATTTCAACTTCTTAGGATTAGCATCCACAAAGGCGGATTCATCAACTTCTGGAGTTGCTGCAAGAACAGACAAGATTTCTGGGCCTTGTTCTCCCCACCCAAAGTCACAATCAAATGAGTTGCTCCCCTTGTCAGAATTGAAATACATAGAAGCATTGTCAGAAGAAGTTAAGGGCGTCACCCCAGAATCTCCATTGGCCGGGAAAGAATTCATTACTCCAAACTGGCTCACTTGTGGTTTCTCTTCCACAAAGCCCATATTATTATAATCCATTTCTGGGTTGCTCAAGTAACTAAAATCCTGGCTTAAATTTGCCTTTGTAAGTCGTTTCTGTGAGTTTTCCTTGACTTGATGCCTTGCTGCAGCACATGGAGCTTCTTCAGGGAAGTTCACCTTAGCTTTCTTGCCACGAATTCTACGTGCCTCAGAATCATATGCTCTAGCAGCTTCTTCTGCAGTATTGAATGTTCCCAACCAGACACGTACCCCTTTCCTGGGATCACGAATCTCAGCAGCCCATTTTCCCCATGGACGCTGCCTAATTCCTCTAAACTGGTTCTTTCTCTTCCTCTTTGCTGATTTTTCAGCAAGTCCACTGAATCCAGCAGATTTAACAGCAGTAGAACCTTCAATAACAACCAAAAAAAATAAGGAAACATATTAAGCACACGGGCACAGCTACTTTAGGTGCGTGCTGCTGCATGAGCAAAGACTATAAAGATATCAAAAAGGAGAAACAACACTCATGAGGCAGAAAGCAGACAGCGACAAGAAGAATTTTGGCTTTAAATAGATAAAAAGATCCAATTTTACTTGCGTTGAATCACAAAATGAAATCAAGATTTGAAGCAAATTTTCCTAACCTGGAGTTCTATTGCAATTCAATAATTATTTACTACATAGAGCTTATTGTCTGACAAGATATTAATTTATCAATTTTGATTTTCTCAAATTTAGACTAACCCAATCAAATCTGCGTTTAATTTATTTAACACCAACATCATGTGACCAAAAAAACCCCCAATAAAACTATCTATTAACACCTCAGATAACAGCAGGAGATCGTCACCAGAAGCATTTTACACAGGTCTCTTCAGCAAGAGCAGAGATTTTAACAGCTAATGATTTGAAGAACCCATAAAGTTAAGATCTAACCGGTTTTACAAGTCCTTATCTTTTTGCTAGATGATGATGATAATAATAATAATAATAATAATAATAATAAAATTGTACCCAAAATAAATCAATACACCTTATAGAACCAATTTTGTACAAAAATATACTTCAACCTAACCAGCATCAAAAATCTGAAATCTACGGATAAGAGAGGATTTTGCTCCCCATCTCAAAAGGTTTAAACTTCACAGCTTATTCATCATTTATTTTCCTTCCACTTGTAAGGAAATCTAACAACCAAAAAGGAGCAATGGACAAATTAAACAATAAAGCTTGATGAAAAAAGATGGTACCCCGAATCAAAATCCTAGATTTAATAACACAAAGACAACCAAAAAGTAACAACAATAACAAAACATAATAGCCCAGCACTAAATAAATAAATAAGAAAAAACAACCTTCAATATACAAAAAATTCCTGATCATAGCAGATAACTACAAGATCTGTATCATGAACGTGTAAGCTTTGTAAGAAAAATGAACACAAATCTAATCCCGCAAAAATGATCAGTGAACAAGCACACACAGCTAGAAATTTATCTCATATCAATATGATCAGAAGCCATATAAAATTTAGCAAAGCGTACTCTCAATACTGTAGCATCGATCTCCCACAAACTTGATTCCCAAAAAAATCACAAAAACCCATTTCTAAGCTACAATCAGCTAACCCATAACCGTAATAATTAAGCAAGAAAAATTAAGACAAACAAACAAAAGAAAAGGCATTATTACCACGAGGGAGCCCACGTTTTTTAGCAGGTTCAGAAGCACTAGCAGAGAAAGCAAAAGGCTTGGCATCAGCAAAGACATCATAATCCTCGTCGACATCAGACTCATCCTTAAACTCTTGAAAATCAGCCTCAAAATCATCTTCGGGATCAGCAACAACTGGCTTCAAGTGCTTGTTGTTGAAGGGTTTCTTCAGCTCAAGCCACTCAAAGCCCGAGGTCAACCGCCGAGAAGATCGAGCGGTGTTTGTCGGAGCGATGAAGTCTGAGATGATAGCACCGCCACACATGTTGATTGATGGTGATTATACAGGTGGATTGCTTCACGAGGGTGTAATTGAAAAGATTTTTGAGAGAGAGTGGTTAGATAGTGATTTTCCTTTTTCTTCCAAGAGAGAATAATTTGTGAGTAGCGATTGTTGGGATTTAGGTAGAGATGGTTGGAGGAGTCGTTTAATAGGACTCAGAGGGATGGATGTGAAATTACTATTTTAGCCTTATTCGTTGTCAAGTTGGTTGAGATTTTGGTTGCCAGTTGCCAGTTGCCACAGTCATCTTTTTATTTGAGGTTGAATTTTAATTTTTACGTGTGTAAAAAAGGAAGGGTTATTTGGCATTACATTTCAAAATTTTATTTTTTTTAATTTTAAATTAATTTTTTTTATCATTTTATATACTGATTTAAAAAACTAATTTTAAGAATAATAAAATATTATTTTAATATATTTTTAAATAAAAAACACTATAAAAAACAATTTTTATCTCAAACAAGTCTAAAGTTAGATTACTTTTATTTTTTATATACATATTTAATATTTTCAAGTTATGTTATGTATTAGTTAAGATTAATTTTTTTGAGTTATTTTATAAATATATTTGACATGAATTTGTTGCGTTTAGAATAATTTAATGATTTTCTTAAAATATCAACCTCGAATTTAAAAAGGAATTTAAAAAATATAATATAATTTCTTAATCATTTGATCAATTCTTTAAAATTATTCTTTTTGAAGTATTCTTAAAAAAAAAAACATTGTCATTAACTACGTTGTTATTACATAACATACGATGGTTGAGGTACATGAAATGCGTAGTTGGGTGCACGCCACACGCTCGTGATCGACATTTATATACAGAATGAGGTCATTGCATATGCTATTTGCTTCTCTTTGCTTTTCTCTTGTCGGAATGCTCTGAAACTTCTATCTTCAATATATATATACAAAATTAATTAAATCAAAAAAATTAGAAAAAAATAATTGAAAAAACTAAGCTGTGAAAAAAAACTGACTAGAATTTTAAAAAAACCAACAAATTTGGTTTGGTTTTGGTTTTATAAGCCTGAAATAAAAAAAATAAACCGAACCTAAAACGAAAAAAACCAGAAAAAAACTGAGTGAAATCAGAAAAAAATCAAGTCAAACCGGATAAACCGGTTTGAACCGGTTTTTGTTCTAAAAAACCGAACCTAACTGAAACTGATTGGTTTGAACCATTTTGGTTCGGTTTCTTTTAAAAAAAATTAGTTTTGTTATTTTTTTTATAAAAACCGAACCAAACTGAAAATAATTATTCTAATAAAGATGAAGGATTATATCATGGGTAACTTAAGCTCTATGTATTAATTACATGGAAATATTTATCAATTTGCGCAACTTTATTTTTTCTTGTTCGGTTATATTAAATAGTTTTTGTTTCTCTTTTACTTTCACAATATATAATATATCATAAATGTATTGAATTTCATGTGAATAATATATTAGAAGAGCATATTACGTGCATTCAAAATTATTGAAATTCTAATTCACATTCATATGTGATGAACTCCTACCATCTTGTTTGATGGAGTTTTTATTGAACCAAAACCACATAAACCCCATTCGTTTTAGGATAAATCTATGAATTTGTTTTTTATATTCTAAACTTATTTGAAAATTTGGTTGATTGTGTATTTTTAAAAATTATAATTTTTTTAAATTAATTTTTTAATTTTTAGATCATTTTGATATACTGATATTAAAAATAATTTTTTTAAAAAAATTATTTATAAATATTTTTAAATAAAAATTATTTTAAAAAACAACCGCTACTATAATATCAAACACGTTCTCTCTAATAGGTTGTTGGGTTTTAAAATCAACAACATGAATCTTGTGTATTCTTGGCTTTCTAAATAAGTTTCCTTGTCATTATTTCATGATGAAAATGTCTTCCAAGGAAGCATAATTGTAAAATTAGTTTGGAAAATAGCTATATCTCAAAAAATAAAATTGAGAAAACTTAGAAGAATTTTTTTAAAAGAAAGAAATTGTGAAAAACCTTAAAACGTGAAAAAAATCATTTTTAGTATTTCAAATGGGTTTTTTTTCAGGTTTGTATTTTCTAAGGTTTGTTCAATTTGTTTCTTTTCTATTGTTTTTGGATTTTTTTTTCTCTTTTTATTATTTTCCCTTTTAGGTTTTAAAACTTTTTCTTTAAGATCAGAAAACTATACGAGATGAGCTATTAGGGTGGTCACAAATTAATACATAAATTAGACCCTTCACTAATTCAAGTTTTCCTTCTGTATAATTTCCTCCATATCAGGTATTATATTCATGATTAGATGGGAGATTAGACAAAAATCATATAATTTTCTCTGTATAATTTTTAATTTCCTCAATATCAGGTATTAAATTCATGATTAGATGGAAGATTAGACAAAAATAATAGATATCCACGTTGATGTACAATAATTTCATTGTATATGGCTTGAGTCAATTAATTAGTGATAACAAGAGAGACCGAATATTACCAAAGAAAACCGAATATTGTTTATGGCATGCTTGCGTGTTGCCGTTGGCTCGTGGCATGCCTGTGTATTTCCACAGGTTTCTGAAAAAATTATAAAAATAAAAATTTTCAACCAACTCAATATTAAAAAACTAAGATTGTTGCAATCCACAGTATTTTTTTTAAAAAAACTACAAAACTAAATTCTCAACCAACTCAATATTAAAAAAATAAAATCGACGAAGATAATTTTAGAAAAAATCATAACAAAAAAAATAAAAAGAAAAAAAAACTATGCAGAGAAACATTGTAGCAATCTATAGTGTTTCGTGAGGAAATCTACAATTGTAATTCTCAACCAACTCAATATTAAAAAAATAAAATCGACAAAGATAATTTTGAAAAAAAAACCATGTGGGGAAACACTGTAGCAATCCACAATATTTTAAAGAAAAAAACTACAAAACTAAATTCTCAACCAGTTCAATATTAAAAAAAATAAAATTGACAAAGACAATTCTGAAAAAAAAAAGATAATTTAGAAAAAAAAA
>Ga0325402_1002776_pt1 | contig 15521 bp, 10 predicted proteins | sample PopdelMetagenome_22_FD_207212 | JGI IMG/M metagenome (GOLD analysis project Ga0325402, IMG submission 207212) | Populus deltoides microbial communities from Bellville, Georgia, United States - Xylem-PdKOR-R3 | ecosystem: Host-associated > Plants > Phyllosphere > Stem > Wood/Secondary xylem... | reverse complement strand
CGCATTTCCTTACGCACCTATCCACAAAGGTACAAGAAAGCTTACAAGGGTTATGCTACTCTGTGGAGTGCTGGTTGTCTTCAATGTGGCATAAAGAGTGCAGTAGTTTCATGGAAATGTCTTGTAGTATGTTGACATTTGAAACTAAGGGAACTTGTGGAAATAGTCAGAGAGTGGGTTTTGAATACATTTATGATTGACATCTTTTTCGACTCGAGACAACCACAGATGCAGGCTCTTTTCATCAAAGACTACCACAGGATTGTTGACTTCTTCCTGTCAATAATGAGAAAGCTGTGTTTGAAAGGGAGGATGGTTCATACGAGGAGCCAATAGGAAGGGAAAGCTTGAGAAGCCTTGGCCAACGTATATTGCTTAAATGCATTTTGTTCCTTTATTAGTTTTCATTTTGGTATTTGTGTTGATGAAAATTATGGAATTGGGGTTGATTTTGTATAGTCGACAAAGTGGTTGATGGAATACCTTGGTTTATTCTTTTCTATTTTTTACCAAAGTTATAATATTATTTTGTCGGTAATTTTGTAAATAATTATATAACTTTTTATTAACTTCTTTGCAAGAAAGTTAAGTGTTAGCATGCATATAAAGTTCAAGATATAGAATGTAATTTTCTAAACTGTAGCGTATAATCGCAATATGGACCAAATTATAAGGATGTTAATGTTAGTTTTTCCAAAAAAAAAAAAAAAGAACCTCGACCTTTTTTTTCCATACATTTTCATAAAAAACCTATATTCATTGAACTTTTCTTGAAAAGACGAATCCATTAATATAAATATTTGCCTTTTTAGTGGCCAAATGTTGATAATTAACCATTTTCTCTCTCCTTAATTTTTTTCAATGACTTTCTTTTTTATCTCTCAACATCTAGAAACTAAAAAGTAAAGACTATGAAGTTTGATATCAAAACATAAATCTCTAAAACATTAAAATTAAATTATAATTTTGTAAAATCAAAACCGAATCTATCTTCAAACATCTCCCAAAAGTCACTAAAGACACTACATTAGATATAACACAAACGGAAAGAACCACATATAAAAGAAACCATGATATTGTAACTATAAAGGATTAAATTTCAATAACTAGAAGTTCGGGAGCTAAAATAAAAAATGCATTATTCAAATGAATAGGAAAATCCACAGTAGTTTATGCATGGATGAATAATGAATCACCCATTTATTATATATACTAGTTATTTGATATGTGTTTCGCTGCAGGCTGGATAAAATTTTCTTTTGACAAGTCGATTTATACATATAATAAAATAAAACGAGAATCATATGCGTTAATAAAAACCAAAAAGAGTTGTTAACACAATGCCACTTGTAAAATCTCAAGTTAATTTTTTAACATGGTAGAAAAATGCATAATGTTGATGGTACGTTTCACTATATTATGATTTTTTTAATTAAGAAATGTAAAGATATTGTTTATGCTAGATGAACCAATAAATTGAGAAAGAACTACTAATGCTAATCAAATGCTAAAATAAAAAAGATAATCATTACCATAAAAGTAAAAGATAGAAAGTATGTTATTTAACCCCACTTTTCCCTTTAATTTACACCATAAGGTTACTTTTTTATACCAAGAACAAATAATTTTTATTTTTATGAACACATCATGAAAATGAAGTTTGTTTATATCAAGCTTGATCTCCCTTTTCAATCAATATTGAGGGAAAAACACCTCAATAAAACTTCCCCATCAAATGAAAGCCATTGACATTGACACCAATATTGATATTTTTTGTGGTCAAAATTGATTTCAATCAAGACTCTCTCTGTTCAAACAAAATATATCGAGTTTCCCTCTCTTTCCCTCTCATTTCTCAAACCAGTGATTAAAAATAAGATAAATTAATTTTTATATAAAAAATATATCAATTTGAAAGTAGAAGGACAAAAGTGAACTTTTTACACTATTTTTAAAAAATGCCATCGATTTTCTATGCTTTTTCCACTTTGGTTCTCTTTCTTTCAATATTACCTTTTCGTAATAAATTTACTTAAATTAGCCATTAATTTGATCCTATAAAAGAGAAATAAAAAAAAATCAAGGATGAAAATAAAACAAAGTGCTATAAAAGGATATGTTTGATAATGATGACAAGGAGTCCTTTTCAATTAAAAATGTATTAAAATGATGATTAATTTATTTTATTTTTAGTTTGCCCACCAGTCATTGATACCTTTCCTTATTAGTTGGAACTTGCTCTAAAAAATCCCCAAGTTTCTGATTCTGAATCATTGTGGTGTTGACTGGTTTGCAGTCAAGCATCCCTACTTCGGTTAGTAGGTCTAGCACATACTTTCTCTGTCACGACCCGAATCCCGGATCCATGACCGGCACATAGGCAAGGTTCCCCTCCAAGGTTCCATACTTATACGAACCCAAACTTACACACAAACTTATCCTAACTCAATCAGAGTTCAATGCAACATTAATAACAAAATCAACTTCATAATATAACTGAATTGTCTTAATACAAGAGTTAATATAATTCATAGTTTTGGAGCACTAACTTGACATAAAAGGAAGATACAAATTACAACCAAAAAGCAGGTTCGGAAGGTTCAACAAAAGTAACCTGCTATCAAGCTATAAGCCTGAAAAGAATAATAATGAGAGGGTGAGTTCAACAACTCAGTGAGTAGATAACGTTCAATATACACACACGAGGTAATATAACAATGAGAAATATATATACAAGTATGGCTTTAGGTTCTTATGGAAGTGTTCTCAAATTGGCCATAACAAGAAGATCATATGGTAAAACTCGTCAGAAAATCAAAATGCAATGAGCATGAGGCTCCGTACTGTGGGATGATCAGTCCACACAGGTTGGTGACTCCCCCGACCAACTAGGGTTCAGATACGATGTGCACAAAGACTAACACTACCCTGTTAGCATGGGTATTCTGACTGGCATACCATAGGTTCATAATCATAATCAAACAGACATATTCATATCTCAAGGCTCAACTCATGACATCAATCAAATGAGGAGCTATCAATTCAGAATTCAATTCAAAATATATACTGGTTCATATCAAGAACTCAGATTCAATAATTGATCATGCTTTATCAAAACAAGGATAATAATCAACATATATATTATCAAGAAGCATGATCCAATTCATATTAACAAATCAAATATTTATAATATTTCTCATGCATATGGAAAATTATCCACTCACCTGACTCAAAAGCAAACAGAAGCCAAAAGCAGACACCAAAGAAAATCCTACTGACGTCCCGCCGGTAGAATATCAGGATTATCTGAGTATAAAGGAGACATATTTAAGAACGACTCGAAAGAACATTTAACCTATTTAATAAACTTAACTAAGGGTGTATTCCATAACCCTATATGTTTTTGAACTAACTAGTTATCTTTCCTAAAAACCCAACATTTAACGGTTTTCCCGAAATCTAATCCATAATAAAACAACTAATAAAATTGGCAATAATTCACTAAATAACCCTTAATTATTCATCAAACTAATCTGCAAAAGTTAATATTACAGCTAGGGACTAATCTGTAATTTATCCTATTTTTAAGGGTCAAATTGCAACTTTTGTCAAATTGAAGGACTAAATTGAAATTGTCATAAATCCATTACTATACTGAATTTCTGACCATAATCAGTCCTCATTTCTGTCCAGATCATCTCATTATACTCCAAGGACCATTCTGGAATTTTACCAAATTTTTAGGGTCAAATTGTAATTTTTGTCAAATTGGAGGACTAATTTGAAAGTGTTAAATTCTCTTATCTATACAGTAATTCTGTCCATAATTCATATGTTATTCTGTTCAGATTCTCGGAATAGGCTCCAGGGACCAATCTGTAAATTTTCCAAAGTTTGGGGACTAAATTGTAATCTTCCAAAATTAAGGGACCAAACCAAAATTTTGTCATCTTCAACCTCCAACCCAGAATTTTTAACAGAAACCTACTGTTCTCTCCAAATTCCTAACACAATTTCACCATTCAAACAAAATCATAACTCAAAATCATCATCTTTCAATTCAATCTCTCAAAATCATCCAAATAATTAAATACCCACAACAATTAACCCATAACATTCAACTTAATTCATCAATTAACGCAAAACATAAATTTTCAAAACCCTAACATTAATCAAAACTGAAATTAAAGCTTAATTAAAATACATAATCTTACCTTTTTACTTATTTCCTTCAATTCCTTTCTATTTCCCTTCCAATTTCCCTCTTTTCTCTTCTTCTTCTTCCTCCTCCTTTTCTCTCCTGCCGGTTTGCTCTCTTAATTTCAGATCTCTCTCTCTTTTTTTTCTTTTTTGTTACTTTCTATTTATATTTATCAAGTTTTGTTGAATTACCTCTATACCCCTTATTCATTTATTCCAACTTTTAAGCCTCCAAGGGCTTTATTGTATTTTCCTATCCCTTTAATTCAAAACATTAAATTCTCTGAGCAAAAAAAGTACCTCGTTTTGACCTAGCAACTTCAATCCCTCAGAAATACTTCAGTCCTCCTAAACTCTTCATCTCAAACTCAGTAGCCAAATGTTTCTGCAACTTATAGATTTCTTCTGTATCGTCTCCGGTAATAATCATGTCATCCATATAAATTATCAAGGCAGTTACCTTTTTCTGTCGTTGTTTTAGGAACAAAGTGTGATCAGAGTTGCTTTGTTGAAAACCATATTTTTTCATAGCCATACTAAACCTGCCAAACCAAGCACGTGGTGATTGTTTCAGCCCGTATAAAGCCTTTTGTAATCTGCAAACAATTCCAGCGGTAGGGGATGAGGTATACCCCGGTGGGATGTCCATATACACTTCCTCCTCAAGGTCTCAATGAAGGAAGGCATTCTTGACATCAAATTGGTGTAGTGGCCAATCTAAATTTGCTGCTAAAGATAATAACACTCTGACAGTATTTATTTTTGCTACTGGAGAGAACGTCTCCTGATAATCCACTCCATACGTCTATGTGTATCCCTTGGCTACCAATCTTGCTTTGTTCGCTCAATTGTTCCATCTGCTTTGTGCTTAATTGAGAAAATCCATCTACACCCAACTGTCTTCTTCCCCTCAGGCAGCATAATAAGTTCCCATGATCTGTTCTTTTCTAGTGCTTCCATCTCTTCCTCTATTGCTCATGTCCATCTAGGATCAGTCAAGGCTTCCTGAATTTCATGAGGGATATGACAAGCAGACAACTTATTGGTGAAGTCTTTGAGAGGTTTGGGCAGCCTTTGAGTAGTTACATGATTAGAGATAGGATACTGTGATTGTTTTCCTTCAGTGCTGGGTGAGTATCGAGCTAGGGGCTTACCCCTATTATGCCTGGCAGGTAACTGATAACCAACAGGAGTATCCAGAACAGGGTTAGGAGGTGGAGAAAGAGAGGTTACCTTATGGATATTCTCTGGCAAAGAATGATCATTGTCGGGTACAAGAAGTAGAGGGGTTTGTCTGCTGGGCGTGTGATGTTCAAGATTTCCTGCGGCATCTGTTTCTGTTATAGCTACATCATCCACTGTATCATCCCTTTCTATCACTAGTGTTGTTGTTACTGCAATATCTGCAAGAAGATCAACAACACCCGCAGCATCCCTTTCTATCATTGCAGCATCCCTTTCTGTCACTGTTGGTGCTATAACTAGGCAGTCCCACCACTTCTGTTCTTCCTTCCATGTCTCCCCCTGAAGAGGAGAAGTGGATACTGATGATGAGTAATAATTCTCAAGTTCTGAGAATGTAACGTCCATTGTGATGTAGGTACGTTTTGTGGTAGGATTGTAGCAACAATAGCCCTTCTTGTTTGTGCCATACCCCAGAAAAATGCACCGATCAACACATGAATCTAGTTTGCTTCATTGGTTTTTATATAGATGGACAAATGCTACACATCCAAATACACGTGGGGAAAGCATGAGCACATATGGTAATGGAGCATGATTGAACAAAACCTGTAATGGAGTCTTGAATTCTAACACCTTAGAAGGCATGCGATTCAGTAGGTGGACAATGGTTACTACAACTTTATCCCAGTAATGGTGAGGTACGTGTGCCCCAATTAGTAATGCATGGGCAGTTTCCAAAATGTGTCTGTTTTTCCGTTTGGCCACCCCATTTTGTTGTGGAGTTCGGCTGCAGGAGAATTCATGGAGGAGACCATGTTTGTGAAAATATTGCACAAAATCCTGGTTTACATATTCTCCTCCATTATTTGATTTCAGGATTCTGATTTTTGCTGAAAATTGGTTCTGGATCATAGCATGAAAGGCACAGAATACAGCAAATACCTCGTCCTTACATTTCAGCAAATATAACCATGTCCTTCGGGTACAATCATCTATAAAAGTCACAAACCAACGTATACCATGGACCGTGGTGATAGGAGATGGTCCCCAAATATCCGAATGAAGCAACGCAAAAGGGACATCACTTTTATTAAAACTAATAGGGAAGGGTACACGGTGGCTCTTTGCTAAAATGTAAGTCTCACATTTGAACTCTAAATAATTCAGACCATAAAATAATTATGGAAATAACTGCCTCATATAACTGAATGACGGGTGTCCCAACCGAGCATGCCATAACCAAATCTGTTTTTCTTTTGTGCTGGATGAATGTTTCATCGTATTGACTCTGCTAGAACTGAAATCATCCATGTAGTATAACCCCTCTCTCTTAGTACCACGCCCAATGATCTCCTTCATGAGAATATCCTGAAAAAGGCAAAATGTTGGATATATTAGTGCTATACAGTTTAATTCTTCAGTAGCTTGCCCCACAGACATTAATTTATTTGTAAGAGACGGTACTAAAAAAGTATTAGGTAAAGATATTGATGGTGATAAGTGCACTTCTCCAGCCCCTATAACTGGATACATGACCCCGTTAGCATTAGAAATACTCGTTCTTCTTGGTTCTGTGTGATTGGCAAGATCATTTGGACTAAAGGTCATATGGTCTGTTGCACTGGAGTCCACTATCAAGCCATCTATTCTCTGTTCCTTAGAGACTATGAAAGCACTGCCGTTATAATAGCAGTCATTACCTTGATCACTGCGATTACTAGGAGTCTCTGCTTTTGATTCCACAAGAGGAGTAAGAGAAAGTTGGGGTCCTGCATATGCTATTGATGCTTGTCCAGTTTCACCATTAGCTTCCTTTAGTTTCTTTGCTTTGAGTTCATTCCACCATTTTGGGTAGCCATGCAGCTTGAAATAAGTTTCACGTGTATGTTTTATGTTCCCACAATGAGAACAACCATGTCCTCCACCCTCTGTCTGTCCTTTAACCTTTAAAAAATTTGGTTTCCCTCCCCCTGGTGCTGCATACCCTGTTTGTCCTTTGGTCATATGTAGTGGTGGACTAGTTTTCCGCCCTCTAATTGCCATTACTGAAGCAGTAGGACCACCATTGGTTGTGAGCATGACTAATTGTCTGGTGTCTTCTCTTCGAACATAGGCATAGGCTTGTTCAACGATTGGAAATGGTTGTAGTTGAAGTACATCACTCCTGATTTTATCTAGTCTATCATCTAGTCCATCAAGGAAAACATAAACCCGATCTTCTTGAAGTAAGGTGTTATATTTCTGTATATCACTTGCGCACTCCATTGGATTTGGACGGCGAAAGTCGATTTCCCTCCATAGGCCTTGAATGTTGAAACTTAAACTCAATCCAGAAGGTCAAGGAAGGCAACCACCCACCGACCAGCCGCAACCGCCAGCCACCAGCCGCAGCCGCCAACCGCCTTCACACTTGAAAGTTTGAATTTTGATTTCGTGTATAAATAGAGTGCCCAACTTCTGTTAAATTGTGTGGAGAGATTAGAGAGAAACACTAGAGAGAAAAAGAGAGGGTGTGTATTGTAAGCTTCTTGTGTCTGTAAGCTTTTGTTCTTGAAATAAAACTTTGTGTTTTATCCCCTCCGAGTGTTTCAAACCACCACAAGTGGTTTCTCCCACCAACATTGAATACCATTGTAGTATGACTCAATGGATTCTCTGCTTTGTCTCATTCGAGTGACCTGTCTCTTCAAATCATATACCTGAGATTTGTCATTCCCGTCAAAATAGGTTGTAGCAATTGAGTCCCATACCTGTTTTGCTGTTAGAAACCGAATAAAGTTGCTGAATAGGGAGGGGTCCATTGAGTTGATCAACCAACCCTTTACAATAGAGTTTTCTGTCCTCCATCTTCTGAATGTAGGATCGTTTGGGTCTGGTTGTGGAAGATCATCATTTATATATCCTAGTTTGTCTTTTCCTTAGACATACATCTCGACAATTTGGGACCATAGAGCATAGTTGGTTCCATTAAGTTTGATAGTAATCGGTGTAGTAGTATCATATGTCACTGCAGAGGTCGGGGTCTGGTTTTGTGTCAAAACCTGAGTCATTCTTGTGGTTAAATCTTCAAGGATAGCAGCGGTTCCTTGTTGATTTGTTCCACTAAATCAGTAGGGGTTGCCATCGTCTTCTGTGCTGTTGCTATTGTTTATAATAATAGCTTTCAATAATTTAAAAGAAAAAGAAAATAGTTTTTATGTATCGCTCTGATACCATGTTACAAAAGAAAGAAATCTTTAATTTGTATTCACTCGCTCAATGTTTTAAGTTTATAGTGCTCCTATATATACATAGAGAAGGTGTTCTTGAAAGCTACGGATTCCTGCCACAGACAGGACTTATACAGCTGTGGAATAAATCAATTACTAAACTTTCACCTATAAACTCTCAACTAAATCAATGTACAGCTAATGCCAACATGCTGTGTGTCTTGTCATCAGTAAACATTATCTCTGGGAAGTGAAGGGTAACTGTGTAGCTCCCACTTCCCATACAGAAACCATAATAAGTCAGAGAGATTGGAGAAAGGCGTGCATCCATGTAAAGTGCTGAAGTATTTGCGGAGAGTTTGGTTGCATTCGTCCATGTGTAGGAATCTGAGGAACGGGCATCGTCCATGAAGTGACCAGTGGTACTAACTCTTCAGTTAGTTCTACTCTGGTAGAATCTTGATGGTCCGGCTGGATCTGTATCATCTTCGTATATGTTCCCTTCAATAGATGCTTCTTTTCCTCCACAATTTATGTGGAGGGAATAGAATTCTGTTGCCAAAGCAACAACATATCAATCACCATGGAATAGGAACATGCACAAATCAAACTACCATGGCAAAGAACAACTTATGTATGTTGAAAATATTCTTGTTACCTTGTAGAAGCTTAATTTTGTTAAGCTACTATGTGAATGCTTCTTTTACAATTGATCGTATTCTTATGCAATTCTATTCCTTCATAATGACAAGAACCATGACATCATGGTACACTTGATCTTTAACTTCCAGAACGAGACTGCTGATTTATAGATATTTGGTACGCAAAAGGAGCAAATAATTTTCTATAACACCATCATAAGCCTGACTTACGTTTGGGACAATGAAAGCTTCTTAAGCATGGAACAGTACTTCCGCTGAGATACAAAAAGGAAAAAAAAAGCAACATATCTGATTAAAATTTAGAATAGGAAAGGCCTAGACCAAATTATCAAAAATCTCTCTAGAAATAGATAAGATTGAGTTTTCAGGAGTCTAAACAATTACGAGACGTTGCCCATTGAAGCGCTGCCAAATAAGTTTCTGTAGGAAATCAGAGATGTGAAAAAAATTAGCTCTTATGCCAATTGCAAGTAAATGCAGGGGAATGAGGGATAGAAAAGAAATGGAGAGCATAAAACTTCACTTTCTTACACTTTGCGCTGTAGACATGAGTTTTCATTTCTGAAATTGTTGTAGGAAAGATCACTGCCAGAAGAAAGGTAGATGTTCAGTTCAAAATGTAAATCAATCAAACAATATGTTGATCGCGTATTTGGTTAAGTGTGCCTAATTAGTCTTAGTGGCTATGAACCCTTCTGCTGTTCTCATTATCCCTTAATGCATGGAAATTTTAGTTTTTGGCATCAAATCTAGAAAAAGTCGCTAGATGACTTGGCTTTCCAAATGCAATAATTCATCAGTGAGCTGCAATCGAAACCCCAAACCAAGTTTATTATCTTCTGAACACAATCTAGGGATGGTATGGAATTGTTCCTCAAATGGCTGCTGTATCAAGAGAACAATAGGTAAATTCTGTAGCATATTTGTAAAACTAAATAAATAACTTTTAGACGTATCAGAAATAAATCTAGACAGGAAAAGAAACCTTACACAGATTCTCCATCCTTAATTATCCAGTCCGGTACGGTTCCATTTAGCTGATTCCCCGTTAAATATCTAGAAAGAAGTAGTGAATCAATGAAAGTGGATTTCAAGCAAAGGTAACAAAACCGTATAGAACAATTGTTCCTGTAGCTTATAGAACAGTGGCATGACTTGGTTTGAAATATGAGAACTGCTCGGCAAAGGCGGAGCCAGGAATATTTTGTCCTGGGCTATTAAATAAATATATAAATATTTTTTAAAATTGATTATTAACTCATATACATAAATTTTTAAAGTTAACAGTAAAGTTTTAATTCAAATACACTACTCAAAATATTAAAAAATAAATTTGAAAGTACATAAAATTAAAGCGAAAGTAAAAATAAACTCATTATTAAAGTTACATCCTTTGATGTTTTGTGGAATATAATTCATCTATAATCGAATCTGAATCGATATTGTAACAACCCCTCAACCGGGATAAAATAACAATCTCATGTCAACTGGAAAATAAAGTAATAATTAAATTTTTTTCCTCTTTCATTTCCTCCTTCCTTCACTTGATTCTTCCCTAGATTAGAGTTTTATAAGTTGGACTTTCTAAGTTTATAATGTTATTCTTTCATTTTTCTTATTTTTTTTCCTTGAATTTTTTTATGTTTTTCCCTTAATTTTTTCTATTTCTCTCTCGCCTTTTCTTTTCTTTATTTTTCTATTCTGCTTCTGCCCAGTCAGCAACATATAAAAGGAAGGAGGAGCTGATTTGTTTTATTTTTTAATGGCAAATAACTATTTTCCTCTTAATGAGTCATTTTGCTTTTATTTGACGGTCTTTTTTTTTTGTTACCACTACCAAGCTCCGTTAATCCTAAAATTTTAACCAGATTTTATTCAATATATTTTAAGATCCCTCGTAAAATTTCAACTTGATCTGATGGTCGAATTGAAAATTACGTCTAATAACGTAAAACTGGTCAAATTGTGATTTTTCATCAAATTTTTAAATTTCTCCAAAAACTCTGAAATTTTTACCCAAGTTAAAGCATCATATTAGAAGGCTTCACACAAATTTTCAGAATTTTTTAATAACTTAATTGAAAATTACGAGTTTTTTTTACATAAAACTAATCAAAAAATAATGATAAAATCTTAACCTGGGCTAAAGCCCACCCCAGCCTTTGCCATACCTCCGCCTATGCTGCTCGGGATCTTCAAGCTGAATGCAAGAAGGAACAAATATAAAGCCATTTGCTTATATGTAATCAGCTTTTCTTAGAGGTAAGGGAACCAGCCCAAATCCCGTGGAAGACTGCCTTCAAGATCCTGGGTCTTCAGAACTCTGTGCTTCAGCAATATTTAAAAATTTTAACCTTCAAAAGGTTCAACCAGGTCTTTACATTGTCATTATTTTATTTTATTTGAGAATTGAAACTGTAACAATGATTTTCAAACTCGTTGCAATTTTTTGGAACTCCATTCATAATGTCTCCCATCCAATGTGCTACTAGCTATGACTTAATTTACACCAAAAATATGGCAGAAGGTGACAAACATATTAACACATGCATATAATTTCTCAATAATTTATATACATTTTTGCACACACACATGCATGATGATTGGTGTTATATCCATTATCAAATTTGGTTTTTTTTTTCCTTATCATTAATTCATGACCTAAATTGACTCAAATATTTATCATTAATATATTGTTTGATTGCAAGTACCGAATCACTTATAAAACTATATCGAAAAATCAATCTAAAATAATTAAAATACAATGATGATAAGACAATTTAAAATTAAAAATTGAAATAAACAACTATGAGAGTAGTGGAGGTGAGACGGTGGGGAACATAAAGATAAGGTGATTGTGATGATCGGTGATGATGAAAAAAATGATAGTGGAGGAGAAGATTGTAAACCCTCGGTTATAATTTTTCTAGGTTATTAAAATATAAGAAATTTAACCGATAGTAAAATGAGTTAAATTAAATTAAAAAAACTTAAATTAAGATAAAAATGGTGAAATTAAGGAAATAAAAAGTGAATATAGTGCTAAATTGTTAGAAAAAAAATTATGGAGACAAAATAAATATGCAAGACCAAGAGGGGTTAATGTTCAAATAACAGAAGGTTAGGGGTTTATGTACAAATGATAAAATGACCCCTAGTGTGAAACCCCAAAAATTTATAATTTAGATATGGAGATGACTCGGTGGAAACTCTATAAAACCCCAACAAAAGACTTCACTATGATGAATTGAATAATGAAAAGTAAAATAGAAATGGTGGTAAATTGTAAACTCCTAATTAAATTTTATGATATTAATAAAATTATTGATAATTCAGAACCGAGAATGGGATGAGCTGGTTAAAATAAAATAAAATGGAATAATATTGAATTATTAGAAAAGAAATTTTAGAGAGATATTTTTTTGTGTAGTATTTTAAAAGCGGATAGAGAAAAGGCATTTGGTTCAATGAAAATATACCTAAACTTGATATAAGTGTGTTTTAGTAAATATAGATATATTTACTATATAAACAACAAAATTGTGCAGAAATTAACTAGGAGGGCCGAATGAAAGGAAAAAAAAGGAGAGAGAGAGAGTACCTCGAGAGCAGACATTCAAATGGCCATATCTCTGTGTTGCACCATTGAATTTGTCTGGTTTTTGGATATATTATGTTTCTCACCACCCTCTAACATCTTACCATTGGGATATGAATGATCTGGTTTAGTGTGAGAGATATAGGCCTCGCAACATTTCAAGGAAAATCTGCCTACAGGTCAGTCATGATTGCTAGCAGTTTCCACCGTTGGATCCTGCTCAATTTTGGATATGTGGGTCATATTGATGAGCTCTTCATTATGAACGGTGGAGATCTGGATTAGAGACTCCAACAAGAAGTTATTCATCGGAGAACAATATATAATTAATTTTCAGGTCTATTTTGGTTTTGTCTTGATCTAGGAAGATCTAACCGTTAAAATGCTATGAGTTTTTGGTATGTGTTTCATGGTATAATGTTGGTTAACTGAACTATTTGGATTGTATTCATTCAAATTTAGTTGGGAGAAACTTGAACCTTAATGAAACATTTGTTTAAATTTGGTTAGCAGAAATGAAATGAATGGAAAGTGTGGTGGCTTGATTTATGTTTAACCATCAAAAGCATGCTAATTATAATTTAAATAGAAGAAAATCCTTAGTGTCTTTCCTTAGGCATGTTCGTCTATATTATCGATAGTAGGAAAAGGGAGATATCGGTTGTCCCAATCTATGTATTGGGACTTAACAGTTTTATCATCCACTTTTTAGTTGTGGTTAGGAAACTAAAATGATAAAATTCCAGATTGCGTTCTTCACAAAGGTTGTAGGTATGGATGTTATATTTTAAACAAAATTGAACTCGCGTAATTTGGAGTTATAGAACTCCAGATATGGACTGAAAATGAAAGAAGGGCCGAACTATCTTGTACTTGACAGATTTTGTTGAGTACTATAACATATAATTTCGGGGTGTTAAGGGCAGAATTGGTCTTTCGATCCTTTAGTAGAGTTGTAGAACTGTTTCTTACCTTTCCAAGAAGCCAAAACCACACTTAAAACCAAGTTCTACTTACAAATTAAATGGTAAATAATGTTCTTGAGTGAAACCTATTCTAGAAAGTGTAATGAGATAGTTGAAGGAAATAATTGGAAAATGAAATTAAAACATGATGATGAATTCATGTGAATGAGATTGCAATAGTATGAGAACACACATTGTGATAAAATTAGAAGAGGATACTAATTGTATCTCTTGATTCTCAAACAGAAAAGATGCCTGGAGCAGGGTTGTAACGGCACGGCTTTTACAAGCCCAAAACAACAGTAATTTTTTTTTTGTACTTGACACACATCGTGTCGGTAATCGACGAACATGTTCCCTTCACATCATTAATATATAATCCATACATCAACAACAATCAACATTTCATTTAAAAGTGAATCTTACATAAACTTATAATATTATGTTTGCATGATTAGAAGTTTGCATTTAAAATATACATGTATAGTTATGAGTTTGTATTCTATCCTACAAATAGTCATCACGAATTTAATCTAAAAGGATCTAATAATAGTTATACATTCAGTACATTGATTCATATAAAATACATCATGATTTATAATGCAACTACATGATTCCTTGCAAAAGTAGGTTCCCATGTATCGGGTTTCCTAGGCACCTTGTTGGTATGACGTCCCTACTGCAATACAAAACATTTACAAGAATGCAATTACTTAATAATAATAATAATAATAATAATAATAATAATAATAACAACAACAATAAGAAAATGGTTTGGCAGTTTAATGAAGCATTAACATTATCTCATGTTTGAAGCGTGACATTTGTAGTTCCTTCATGTTCTTGGTATACATAACTTGCAGTATATATATATATACACCAATTCTTGTAATCAACTATAATCTTAAATCCGGCCATTCTTTTAAGACATCATTTGTCGAGGTTAACTATTCACTCACCCCGGCCATCCCCTTCGAATTCCATAAGCGAAAACTAATCAACCATTTGTCCTGGTCATCCCTTTGGATGCCATTAGCCGAAGCTAATCATTCATTTATTCCGGTCATCCATTTGGATGCTATTAGCCGAAGCTAATCAATCGTTTGTCGCCAAAGTTAATCAATCATTTGTCCTAGTCATCCCTTCGGATGCCATTAGCCAAAGCTAATTCAGATGCCATTAGCCGAAGCTAATCAATCATTTGTTCCGGTCATCCCTTCGGATGCCATTAGCCGAAGCTAATCATTCGTTTGTCACGGTCATCCATTCGGATGCCATTAGCCGAAGCTAATCAATCATTTGTCCGGGTCATCCCTTCGGTTGCCATTAGCTGAAGCTAATCATTCGTTTGTCCCGGTCATCCATTCGGATGCCATTAGCCGAAGCTAATCAATCATTTGTCCCGGTCATCCCTTCGGATGCCATTAGCCGAAGCTAATCAATCATTTGTCAACATTTAAGCATTTGGCAATCTGATATCTGAATTAACACAATACGACAACGTTCATGATAAGGTATTTCAATGTTCAAGGTCATCTCTTTAGATGCCTTTAATTGAAGCTAATCGTTCATTTATTAACATTTAAGCATTTGATAGTCTGGTATCTGAATTAACACAATACAGTAATATTCATGATAAAGTATTTTCATTATTCAACATTATTTAAAAGGAAGGTGAAAGTCACCTACCTGCAGTAGAAGC
>Ga0325402_1002772_pt1 | contig 15536 bp, 8 predicted proteins | sample PopdelMetagenome_22_FD_207212 | JGI IMG/M metagenome (GOLD analysis project Ga0325402, IMG submission 207212) | Populus deltoides microbial communities from Bellville, Georgia, United States - Xylem-PdKOR-R3 | ecosystem: Host-associated > Plants > Phyllosphere > Stem > Wood/Secondary xylem... | reverse complement strand
CATGGGGATTCGTTTTTGGCATCTTAATTAGTGGAATTCCATTCCACTATAGGCCACTGCTTACGTTATTTGTCCGTTTTAATCAATAGAAATTAATCAATCTAGTGTGGGTGTACTCTATGTTAAAGAAAAAAAAGATGCTCCTAGCTTGTATGTCCAAGCTCTCTTGACTTCTTAGACATAAATATATATGTTCAAATCTTCTAAACCGATGTAGCGCTGGCACATATACAATTATTAATATATTAATCCTTTTAAATTGGTTAGAATAGTTTTTATATTTATTTAAGAAGTTGTAAATTTATTAGTCTTATAGAATGTATATATATAGAAAATACTATAGAACTACTCTAGTGTTGTAATCTTTACTTTTACTATTGTATACTATCCTACACATATAAATAGAAAATGTTGGCTAACTAATAAGTTAAGCCTCCTATTATTCTCAACTTGGTATCAGAGCTCTAAATAACTTAAAACTCTTTTTTCTTCTCTTTAATGGACCCTTCTGCTGCACCACCAGTGCAGACTTCCTCTGTCTCTGCTGCACCACCGGTGCAAACCTTCTCCTCTATTGCACTGAGATTGTAGACTTTCTCTTCCCCGTCTACATTGGAGGCTTCCCCTACTCCTGTCGTGCCTCTAAAGAACTTGTTCTCTTCCTCTATTCTACACTCTACTCCTGCTGATGTTGGCCGGAATCTTGCCAATATGGATGTTTCAAATTTGCAGACTTTTGCTGTCGTTGCTATTACCGTTCATCTTGCTTTAGTGGATGCTATTGTTCCACTCTCTAATACCCATCAAGTTATTTATCTGAAACTTACAAGCACAAATTACTTGTATTGACGAATGTAGATGAAGCCATATCTCTTTGGACAATGTATTTTCCAATTTGTTAATGGCTCCCTCTCGTGTCCTTCTCCTCATGTGGTTGCTGCTAATGGTATTTCTCTTCAGGTTAATCATTTTTTTCTTCATTGGAAATAACAGGACCAACTTATTCTAAGTGCACTGCTTTCTTTGCTCTTAATAAATGTTCTCTATCTTGTTGTTGACTGCCAAACCTTACATTCTGTTTGATGCACTCTTGAGCAAGCTCTCGCTTCTTTGTCTAATTCTCGTATTATGCAACTTCATGGTTCTTTTCAAGATCTTCGATAAGGTGATGATTCGGTCACTAGCTTTATCCAAAAATTTAATGCATTATTTGATGAATTAGTCGCTGCTGGCCAACAAGTTTCGCTATAGGACTTTAATTTGTATGTGTTTCATGGTCTTCAGGGTGAGTTCAAAAACTTTGTAACAAGTCTCGTGACCAAAGCAGAACCTCTTTCGTTCATCTCCTAACTCACAAATTTCTTCACAAGACCTTCCTTCAATCTATGGGTTATGCAACCATTAGTGCTCCTTTACTTCCCACGCCAAACCAGCTCCTTTCAGCTATTATTGCCCAACGTCAGTCTTCTAGTTCCTTTGGTAAAGGTAGAGAACGATTTCAGGGAGGGTGGCATCCCAATTCTAGCAACGGCAGAGAACACAGGTTTGCTTCCAGGTTTGATTTTTATAGCTTCAACGGGCCTTCTAACAATGACTGGAGGTAGGGAAATTGGCAGCGAATTAAGGGGCAACATGGCTCTTCACAGTGGTCTAATGTCCGGTGCCAGTTATGTCAAGTCTCCGGCCACTTAGCCCGTCAATATTCTTAACTTCAGTGTCATGGCCAATATTCTAGTGCAAATCTGGCACTGAGCAATATTTTCTGAGCAATATTTTCTAAACAAGTTCTGTAGATTGGTTTCCTGACACTAGTGCTAATAAGCACATCACACCTGATCTTGCAAATTTGATAGGGTCTGAACCATATCTCGGTAATGATCAATTGCATGTTGGTGATGGTAAGGGGCATCACATATCTTATATTGGTCATACTAAGATACATACACCACATCATACTTTCACTTTCTCTAATGTTCTTCATGTCCCACATATTAAAAAAACCTTTGCTTTTGGTTTTAAAATTTTGTCTTGATATCAATTTTTATTTAGAATTTCAACTATTTGTGTTTTATGTCAAGGATCCCAACACCAAGGCACTGCTATTTTCTGATCAGAGTAAAGATGGTATCTATACTTTGACCAAGTTTTTTGTCACGTCAATTCCTCAAGCTTAGTGGTTTCCTTGTGTATCTGCTTCTGCTGATCTATGACATCGTCAACCGGGTCATCCTACTTCCTGTACTTTTAATTATTTAGTCTCGAAAAATAAGATTGCTTATAACTCTAAATACCTTAATTTTTAGTGTCAAACTTGTCTGTTAGGAAAATCATCGTGTCTGTCTTTAGGACCTACGAGCCACAAAACTTATGCTCCACTTGAATTATTTTTTAGTGATTTTTTTGGATCCTGCTACTCTTTTTTCATTTGATGGTTTTTGCTATTTTATTATTTTTGTTGATGCACATACAAAATATATACGGTATTACCCTCTTGTTGCCAAGTCTAATGTTTACTATATTTTTCATCAATTTCAAACTCTCGTTGAGCATCAATTTTCGCTAAAAATGAAATCTGTTCAAACTAATTAGGGCGGTGAATATCATAAGTTATTCATTTTCTTTCAGACCATTGGTATTCATCATTATTGACCTTATACTCATGAACAAAATGAAACTGTTGAACGTCGTCATAGGTATATTGTGGAAACTGGTCTTTCTTTTCTAGGACAGTGTAAAACACCATGAAGATTTTGGAATTATGTTTTTGAAACCTTCGTTTATCTTAAAAATCAAATGCCTACTATTGTCCTCTATAATAAATCTCCTTTTAATTGTCTTTTCAATGGTCTCCTGATTATCATTTATTGTGTATGTTTGGGTGTCTTTTTTTTTCATTTCTGCATCCCTATCATAATCATAAATTAGACTTTTGTTCCTCTCCATGTGTGTTTTTAGGCTATAACTCTTCTCATCTTGATTATCGTTGTTTTGACACAACATTTCAACGCATTTATATCTCCCGTCATGTCCATTTTCATAAACATGTTTTTCCTTTTGACAAATCTGTATAGATTGCATAATCTACCTCTCACTCTTCTAACCATTCCACCTACCTTTCTACCTAATCCCCTCCTCTCCCCACTGTTTCACTCTCCTATGGATTGTAGAGTCCACCCATGCGCCTCTCCTTCTCATACACCTATTTCTGCTCATCTGCAACAACCTGAAACTTCACCTTGTCCATCACCATATGTATGTCTATCTAATAATCATGTTGCAGGTACAGGTATAGGTTTGCCCTCTTTACTTTGCAGCATATCAGGTATGTTGTTGTTGGTTCTCCTGGTTATCCCACTACTGCTTCCCAATTGTTTGCCAACGACCAGTTTGCTGCGAGCTCTGCCTCTACTATGAGCTCTGCCTTAGAGGGATGTGTTAGAGAATAATATAAATCATATATTGGGATCTCACCTAACAATTTAAGCTATTGTGTTAAGATAGTTCTTTGACAATTAGAGACATATTATTTAAAAAGAAAATATTTAATAATACAATTTTGAATTAATATTTTTATATAGTAATTGTATTCCGTATAATCTTGTTGCTTATATTTACTCCTTTTTTTGTTAGGGCTCTCTGATATTAATTTAGACCAATTTGTCTTGTTAATGGTTTTATAAGATCATAACTAAGGTGTTGTCTACTAAGTTGAGAAGGGTGATACATGGAATTATTAGTCCAAATCAGCCAACTTTTATTATATTTTTTTTATAAGCAAAAAATTAAGCTAGGAAATAACAGAAACAACAAACCAAAATGACACGAACAACAAAAACAATGCAAAAGTATAGCCCATGAAGATACACGACACTAATTAATTACTAAACAAAAATCTATCCTATAATTGAATCCTTCTTCAAGACATAAGTCTTTATAACCCCAGCGGCCTTAAGAAAATGAAAAGTTTCAACCCCTTATATTGGATGTAATGTTAGATTTAGTGTTAACAATCCTTTTTATAATAAATGAAATTTATTATATGAAATGAAATTGTTAATAACCCTTAAATCATAAATTATTTTTTTTATATAGTATGAAGAAGTAGCTAATCTAACGACCAATCTTTAAAATTGAGTCTTCAGAAATTATTTGATTCAATTTCGTGGGACAACCAGCTCTAAGTTATGAATTTTAAGTGTTTTAGGTTTAAATGACATAGATGGATTTCACAATGTGTTAGCACTCCGTACTGGTTTGTATGTTTAGGTTTTTGGGTTGCCTACAATAATTTAATGTATCTAGAGGAATTTAAAAAGGCAATCCATTATCTCCATCTCTTTAAGCTAGCTATGGAAGGTCTTTCAGTCTTGCTTAATAGAGTGACAGCTAACGACATCTTCAATGGTGTTACTATTTGTGTTTGAAGGTTAATTTCCACCAAAAAAACTCTTATCAGAATTAATATGGACAATGATTTTTGTCTTGGTATAATTGATTTACTGAGATGTAAATAAAGGTCGTCTTGGAGACAGGTGATAGAGAAGGTTTGGAATCATCTTTTTTTCTTAAAAAGGAAGCTGCTTTTTTTAGATAGAAATTTGTTCTTAATTAAGTTAATGTTTTCTAGCCTCCATGTATACTTATACATACTTCGATATGATCTAAGAAAAGCAAAATTCAGATTTTGGCATAAGATTTCCTATCTTAAAATTTTACGCTATTAAGCTAAACTTCGAATCAAACTGTTGAATTAAGCTAAAATGTTACCAGAAAATTCCAGAGGTATTTTGCTATGTTGGGGTAAAATTTCAAGTGAATCAAATTTCAGGAAAGCCTTGTCATACAGGTCAAAATAGGTTGTACAAATTTTATTATTTACTTACTTTTGACTTGTGGACTTTCTATTTGGCAATGATCATTTTCCTATAAAGATGCTTGTTTTGGAAATTTCTTAGTTTTACAAGGATCTTTAATGGATTGTAACATAATTTTCAAGTATGGTAAGGATTCATTAATGTTCCAGAATTTTTTTCTTATAAGGATTTTTTTTTCATCCTAGCTATACAAGGAAAGAAGGACTTGTGGTATTTAATGATATATTATTGGGCAATATTGTAGGCTATAAATAAACCTTATATCAGAATTGTATTGTTTTTTTTTCCTCTTTTCACATTAGTATAGGGAATTAACTTATGATTTTTATTTTTATTATTTTAGTTATAGCCCAATGATTGTTTGAACCTAATTAATAATTTATTTTCAGCTAGGATTCAAGGCTTGTTTAGATTAGGGTTTGAGCTTACTAGTATAGGTTTTTGTTTAGTTTTGTAAGCGTAACAATTTAGCTCACAAGGGTAGATCCATTATGATAAATTTTTTAAAGTACTTAAACTCTTGTAAGCCTAAGTTTCGAAAAACCTTTTGATCAATAATAATTCTGAATTTTTCAGTTTATTGTGTGATAGATTCTTACATTCTTTAATTCTTGAACGAACTGAATTTAACTTATTAAAGATTAACTGGCTTCGTGACATCATTTAAGCAATCAGAAGAGAGAATAAGAAATTATAGTAGAGACACACACACACAAAAAGAGAAAGATCTAAAAAATAAAAATAAATAAAAAAACTATTGCCTTATATTTTGATTTCTTTGTTTTGTAGGTGGCAGTGTTCACATCATCAACATAGGAAGAAAGAAGAGAAGGAGCATAACCTGATCTACCTATTGTGTTCGTTTTACCAGTAACGATGCGTGATTCCAGGTGCCACAATTGTTTTTGAAACTTTGGTGCTCCAACAACTCTTTTTAACCATCCAACAATAAATTTTGGATGATTTAATGTGTTTTGATTACATGTGATAATTGTAAGTGTTGCATGATTTTATTTTTTAGCGTTTGTTAAAATAAACAACTAAAAAAGGAAAATACCAAAAAATATTTAACCATTTGTTTTCTTAGAAAAATTTGCATTATGACCAAGCTAAGAAAAAAAAAATCTTTTGCATAATTTAGTGTTTGCTATGTTTAGCATTAAAAAACAAACCACAAAATAAAACAAAATATTTTGCATGTTTTAGCATCATAAAAAAATGTGTTTTGACATTTTTAGTTTGGCATTAAAAAATGTGTTAGTTTTACATGTATTTTTTGGCTTGATAACAAGTTTATCAAGCGCATTAAAAGCTTGGTCCAAAAAAATATCTCATTAGGCCTGCATATAAAAAACAATAATCCAAATCCATTACTTTTTAATTTTGAAAATAAAAAATGACAAAGTGTTTTGAGTAAAACAATCCAAAGGCTATTTTTACTGGCGCCAAAGTAAAAAATATTGACATTGGTATTTGTTAATGCCATAGTCAAGAATATCAACCACAATATTTATTGACGCTAGAGTCAGGAATATTATAGACAGACCACTAATAGCATAACACAACTGACCCTTAGCAATTTAATACAAAACCAACAATGTAACTTACCTTAGATAGATGCTTTAGGGGTGATAGTATTTGTAAAACCCCGTAAAAAAAAAAATTGAACCAGCCAAAATCATGAGGAAACATGAGGAAACTGGTCAAAGAATAATATAAAGGATACTAGGATAAGAGTATTTAGCATCCCAACACAACCTACCTCATTTAAAAAGGAGTATAAATGCAATGAGAGGAAAAATAGGTGACTTTTCCTCTCCCTCAAAACTGACAACATAACCCTAGTTGCAGCCCCTCTCTTGCAAAATTTCCATCCAAACCACTCTTTCCATGTCACCCTCATTAAATTCTTGAGTGAGAGGAGAGTTGAAAAGTGAAAAGAAAATAAAAAAACATAAAGAGAAGAAAAGAATAGAGGGCCAGTTGGAAAAACAAAGAGCAAAAGGACAAAAAACAAAAAGGAGGAGAAGAAAACCACCAAAACCTTACCTAAATCCTGTCTAAAATCATGCGGTAAGAGTAACCTTACTCTCATATTTGTATTTTGATATTTTAAAGCAAAATGAGAAGGAAACCCCAAATGAAATGACCTAGGGTTCTTGCACCCTTGATTTTCAAAAATTAAATAGAGAGATTGGGAAATTGGGACGGGAAAGGTATAATTTCATATTCCAAACAAAAGAAATTGATGCATATTGAAAAACAAACCCTAACTAAAGCCAACCTGTTGAAGGGATGAAAGAAGGATGGAATGAGATGATGAAATGTGTTAATTATGACCTTGATAAGCACTTAAGAAAATGCTTCAGTTGAAACAATTTTTTTATATATGCTAATGCCTTATTTTAAATCATGAATTGAAGAACTTGTTTGATTATGAACTTAGAAGATTGATGTATGATAACATAGACATGTTTATAATGGAAATGATAATTTACATGAGTAAACTAAAAGAGAAGAAAATGTTATGTTCGGCCAAAATAAAGAACAATGAAGGAAACTTTTGTATGATAAATATCCTTATAGAAACAAAATAAATGGTAGAAATTGAACTCGTATGTAATGTGAAATTAGCTATTAGCTTGTGCTTTATGATTTGTAATGGTATAATTGAGAATGATGAAATAAACACTTAATGTTAATGCCCCATGTTTTGGCCCCATGGAAGCTTGGATAGGAGAACCTTTGGAAATGTGGATGTTTGAACTTAATTGTATACTACTTGACAACATTGAGATGAACTTGATGAGATTATGGAAAGGAATATGATTCTTTAATATGCTTGATAATAGTTTGTAAGTTGGAATACCTAGAACACCTTATGCCATGTTATAATGAATGACAATTGATGATATCATATGAAGAATTCAAAGTATACTTGTTAGGGAAGTGACATAGGCTTCGACCATCTTTGAAGAACATAACAAAGAAAGACCTTCATAAAGATAATGGTGATTAATAGGTTCTCCTTAATAATGTTTGATGAATAGGTGAGATTATAATGAGATGGAGACATGACATATTACCCTTATTTCATAGACTTTTAGAAGTGAATTTGGTTGTGGTTTATGTCTATAACCAGGTTGAGATATAATCTATAAGAAGAAAACTTGGTATTGACTAAATGCATGAACTTAGGGAAAAGAGATGTCAAAGTGACTTAGTTTTCATTGATGATTTTCAGTATTAGAATAACTTAGTTTTCATTGATGATTTTCAATGTCTGAATGACTTAGTTTTCTCTAATGATTTTCAGTGTCAAAGCAAACCAGTTTTTGCTGATGATTTTCAGTGTCAAAATAATCAGCTTTCTTTGATGACTTTCAGTATCATAATGATGTAATTTTCATAGATGACCCTTATTAAAGTTGTGAATGAATGTCTTATTATGGTATTATCACTATAGAAATGCTCGAACATGAGAGATGTTTGTATGAATGTATGTGTGTACTGGTATATGTGTGGAAATGATCTTTGGCAGTACTTAGATAAAAACAAATACTGAGTAATGGTCATTTTGTGTGTCAAGAGGTGTAACTAGAATCGGATCTTTGACCAGAAGAGGACACACCACAGGAGGAGAAAGTAGGTGATTTCCACCTTCATATAATTTTTATTAAATTCATGAAGTATTAATGTATAATGTTACTACCTGATTTTAATCGATTAAATTACGCATGAATTGCAATGAATGATAAGATTAGCTTTGGCTAATATTGGATAACCAGAATTGATTGATGAGATTAGCTTTGGCTAATGGTATCCACATGGAATAACCGAGAGTGAATAATGAGATTAGCTTCGGCTAATGGTATCTACATTAGATAGACAGGAATGAATTATGATATTAGCCTTAACTAATAATGATACCAATAGTTGCATTTGAAAGTAGTCATTGATACATTAAAGTAAAGAATAATGATGTATCAATTATAATTAGGATTAAGGTTTAAGGATCGAAGACATATTGACCAAAGTCAGGAAAGAATAATCATACATGGAAGAATGCCAAACGTACAAGGGATTCCTAGACCATAATACATGTTATTAATTAATTTTGAATATAGATCAAAGAAAATAACACGGCTTAAGGTTGCACAAAGATGTGAAGCAAAATGTTAGAAACAGAACTAATAGGAAGTTATTAATGAAAATCTACCTATTTAAATTGTTGACACGGTTACAAGTATATGTTCATTGTCCAATTATATTATAAGAAATTATTTATATACTTACATTAAGTTTGGTTTATTATTGGGACGTCTTATAGCCATAGTACTTAGAAACTTCTTCTTAAGTATTTTGTGATAACTATGTAATAATATGAATAGACAACATGTATTTTGTCACAAACTATGCAACGGTCATGGATAAGTAATTTGCATTATTGTAAAAACTTATGATGACGACCTTCAAAGCATGTGTGATGTGCAGAATCATTTAATGATATTTAATTATTGAAATGATAGATGGTATTATACAGTGCACTATGAAACGTGATATATATATATATATATATATATATATATATATATATATAGTCACCCCTATTTTATGCTTATTATGAATAATCAATGTATTATAAATCTATGAATTTCATGGGTTATTACAATATCTTCTTTTTTATGTAACTAGTCTCGGACCATAGAATCTATATTGACTAGTTAGGGTCCCAATGACCATAATACTATGTGATGACTCCTTAAACAAGACTTTTCAATATAAGAATAAGATGCCAGATATATATTTTTTTTCTTAATTTTTAAAGATCATTGTAATGTTGGGTGTAACATATTTAAAGCAAGTACTTGTAGCTTTACATGAACTTATAGTATTGATTATCAGGAGAATTTTGCACTAGTTGCAAAGTTATGTACTATTTAGGTTTTATTATCTATTTCTATGAAGTTTCATTGGCCATTACAATAGTATGATGTAAAAAACATCTTTTTACATGGAGATTTATCTGAATAAATCTATATGAAAACACCACTAGGATACAATGCTTTTAACAATACAAACTTAATGGGCAAGTTAAAGAAGACATTGTATAATTTAAAACAATCACCAAGAGCAATATTCAAAAGATTTTGGCTAGCTATAAAGAAATACAATTATAATTAAAGTAACACAAATTATTCATTGTTTTTTAATAGATGTCATGGTAAGATAGCTACATTTATCATCTACATGGATGATATCTTTAATATCGGTATGATATTGATGAGATGACAAATTTAAAGACTCACTTAGTATTTGAATTTGATATGAAAAACCTTGGAGTATGTCTTGGGTACTAAAGTTATGAGGTCTAAACAAAGAATATTCTTATTAAAATGAAAATATGTTTTGAAATCAAGTTTGGATGTCAACCTATCAATAAATTTATATAGCAAAATCATAGTCTTATGGAACTTACTAATCAAGTTCTCGCTAACAGGGAAAGATGTCAAAGACTAGAAGGTCAATAGATTTATTTATTTCATACTCAATTGAATATCATTTATGATGTTAGTGTGGTAAGACATTACATGCATAATTTAGGTGAGGTTCATATGAATGTTATTATTAGAATTTTATGGTATTTTAAGTCGGCACCTAGGAAAGGTCTTATGTTTTGTAAGTATAACAAGACAACTATTGTTGGATATTGTGATTTAGATTGGTACTTAAAAGAAGAAATACAATGTTTAACAATTGATTACTTCATTTTCATTGGAGGTAATCTAGTTACTTAAAAACAAATTGAAGGTTATTTCATTATCTAAAGCAAAAGTTAAATAAAGAGAAATGATACAAGGAATTTAGGAACTATTATAGTTAAAAAAAGATTATGAGGGAGCTTGGTTTTCTTTCTAAAAGAGCTATGAAATTATATTATGAAGATTTGTCTGCTATTAAGATTGCAGGGATTGATATAACATGACCAAACTAAACATATCAAGATTGATTGTAATCTTATATATGAGAAGTTTAAAGAGAAAATAATTGAAGTTTTGTAAGTGAAAATTATAGAATAATGTTGATATTTTAACTGAGGTTATTTCTGGTTAAGCCTTTAATGATTCATATGTCTAGGCATGGGTGATATGTATGATCCACCTTGAGGAGGAGCATTAACATGAGTTAAAGGATTATATTTTCTAATTATAGAAATTGATTGTATAATTTTCTTTCATTCATAAGATTATTTTATATTATATGGATTGCAATTATTTTTTCTAGTATAACTAGGTAACTAATATGTTATAACAATATAAAAGGCCTTTTTAAGGTTAGAAATAAACATAAAATTTACTTTGTTCTGACAAAAAAAATATATGTTTCTTGCTTATTTTTGTTGTTTTGTAGTTGGTGGTTATTAGGACATAAGAGAGTTTTTGATATTATTGTATCAAATTAGGACAACATTTATTCTTTAACTTTTCAGAGTTGCATATTAGGTTAAATATGTACATAAGCACTTTGTGTTTTCAAACAAGACCTTCTTTAGACCTCAATGGTATTAAATGTGTACAAAACCTATTAAAATCCATCCAATTACTTTATATAAAACTTTATTGGGTGTTTTAAATTGAGATATTGATGTGTCACCCTTGGAAAAACTTAGAGCTTGAGGTATTATAAGAGTTTTAAGGGACCATATGGGCATTTCATAAGTATTTTTCTTAACCAATATGCATAAAGTAGTTCAATGAAGTGGAAGTTTTTACTATTAAAAAGGCATTGGATAATAGTTCTTTTCATGTCTACAAAATGAAAAAAATTGAATATTTGAGTCAAACTCAATAAATGGAATCAGTTACATCTAAAAGAATGTTAAAGAATAATGTCTTAGATAAAAAGAATGAACCAAAAATAATTCTAATTATAAAATTGAGAATGGGTCATCTATCATAAAGTTGGATGATATCTAAACTCATCTAACAAATTCAATATGATTGAAGAGCTTTAAAGAGACACAACGATCTAACATAAATCTCAAAGCCTAAGCTAATTCAGAATCCAAAAAAGATAAGTTATAAGTAAGAGAAAATGTTAAAAAGAAATCCAATATATAATAGATACAAGAAAATAAAATAATATAAAAGATCGAGAATGAGTCAATCATCATAAAGATTAAGTCTTTTAGATGGAATCTAAACTCAAATATGAAATATAATATGGTAACATAGTCATTAAATTCAAATGACCTAATAAAGATTTTAGAGTATAATCCACTTGACAACCTTAAAAGATCTGTTATGAAAAATATCTAATGTAGAAGAATAAATAAAAGAATCTAATATATAAAGCTAAGTATGAATTAACCACCATATGAATTAAGTCTTTTGGATATAATCCAAATTAAACTATTAAATTATTATGATTTTGGAGCTTTAAAGATGTTCAATGGCCCAACTTAGATCTTTGATCTTAAATCACTTGACTACCCTTAAAATATGAGTTATATGTAAAACAAAATCCTAGTTTTCAAGAGTTAATATAAAACTATTCTTGAAGCTTCATAAAACAAAACTTAAGATTTTGGATTAGGATTGTTTTTTTATATGATATTAGATTCTTAGTGACAATAAAAATAATAATTTTCTAATGTATTACAAAAAATAGCGAAAAGAAAGAAATTGTAGTTTCACAAACTCTAAAACTACAGCATAATTATAGAGATCATTCCAATTTGATAACATTTGAATGTAAAAAAAATCTATCTTCTTTTGAGAAATTAGTGAGACAACCCTATTATTCTTGTCATAAGCATAAATCCTAATATTCATAGAATAAAAAAAATATCCTTATTGAAAACTATATGGCTAATATACAATCTTAGAAAATCTTAATAATTAAGAAAGTAATACAATAAAAATTAATAACTAATGTGATATGTGTCCAATGTCAGGCTCCCCAACTCGAAAAACAAAAATCACCATCAAGTTTACAAAAAAAAATTAAAATTTTCCATTCTAAAAAAATGCATACTTCAAATATAGCATTGCTATCAATTTATGATTGAGATTTCTTGCTTCAAATAACTTAAAATTAAAATTTAGCAAAGAAATATACATGTAGAATTATTCAACTTAGGCAAAACTTCTTAAGACCTAAAAAAATCAAAGTCACATGAAGTCTTAATGCTTAAGAAAGCAAATAGATCTTTACTTGATGCTTGAAATTCAGATTTGATATTACTTTTGATAGATTCTTTATTGTAAAGATATAATTATTTACCTTTGCTCATTTATTTTTTTTTAGGCTACCCTTTATCTATTTATAACAAAAGCCTTAGAACAAGATAAAATAGCATAAAAATAAATCTTTTTAACATCTTGCATCGACTTGGTCCTCGCTTATAATATCTTCAAATGACTTTTTAGAAATTATTGTGCCCCTAATGTCCATTTTTTGCAAGATTGACATCCATGATACAAGGATCACAATATGTTTCTTCCTTATTCAACTTAATTTCAAAAAATCAAAGTTGTTTTTTAGCTATCTCTTTCACTATGTTTTCTATAATATGATGGGATAACTTTGATATTTTAAAACTAGAAGTGTTGAAATTTAATTTTTTTCTTTTGTACTCTCTTGAATTCATTAACTTGAAAATTAACTTTAACATTCCCACTACCAATTCCCAAATGTTTCACAGGGATATGAGTTAAACATTTTCTCGCTTGCTTGACTTAATCCCCATTAAACTTTCAACTATGTAAGGCATCCATAAGGATTTGTAATAACTATCCTACATCAGCTTGATATTTGATAAAGTTGAACACAAGTCAAGTGAAAATAATTTAATTGATTAAATATCTTGTATAAAATCTCTCCATGATCATATTGTATAAAATCCAAAATTAACGAGGATTACTAACACAGACTCTATCATCTTGAATATTGTACTATCAATCTTTGGCATTATAAGTAAGTTTTCATCTTATGAATCTTACCTTCTCATGACTAGAAATATTCTTCAATAAAAAGTATGCTTTCATATATGATATTTATGTAATAAACTATTTCTTCATAAAAATACAATCATATAATGAAATTTAATCAAAATTAAAAACACGTCTATGAAAAGAGCGAATGTGAATTAAGTCTTCAATGCATCACATGTCATATGCATCACTTTTTATATAGACATGATGCCTATATAGGTATAGGTTTATAGAAATACATTTGGGTTTTGATTTACCTCAAGGTACATCTCTAGGCATGTCCCTATCTTCATCATGATCTCTATTTATGTCTCTCCTTAATAGTTGATCCAATTGATTAAATCTTTGTGAATGGTTCTCTATATGACCTCTTGAGCCTTCATAGTATCTTAGATGGCCTTAACTTTTTGATTTGCATCGCAGGGTAGGATGACATTGCCAACGTCTTCATTCATCAAATAGGCCAACCTTCTTTATAAACCATTTTTCATAAAGACATGATGCCAATATGGATTTGTAGAAATACATCTAGGGTTTGGTCTGCCTTTAGGTAAGTCTATAAGCATATCTCTTTTCTCATCATGATTCTTGTTTGCATCTCTCTCGAACAAATGATCCAACTAATTAATCTTTGTGAAATGGTTTTTTTATGTAGCCTCCTGAGCCCTTATAACATCTTAGATGAACTCTACTCTTTGATCTGCATTGTAGAATGAGATGATATTACCAACATCTCCATCCATCAAATAAGTCGACTTGCTTAATACAATATTTTCTATACAGATATAATACCTATATAGGTTTGTAGAAATACATCTAGGGTTTGACCTGCCTCAACATAAATCTCTAAACATAATGTTTCTCTACTTATCATCATCATTTTTTATGTTTCTCTCTAAGAATTAATCTAACTAATTAAATCTTTGTGAAATGGTTCTTTACATTGCTTTCTAAGCTATCATAACATCCCAGATGACCTTTATTTCTTAATCTGCATTGCAGTATTTGATGTTGTTGTCAATGTCTCCATTCATTAAAAATATCAATCTACTTTATACCAATTGGTATAATATATATTGAAAAGAAAGAAACCAAAGTTTCATTAGACTTAAAAATTACAGTTAAATTATAAAGATAATTTTTATTTGATGAATTTTAAATATAAAAAAATTAATTTTTTTAAATATAAACTACATAACTCTATTTATACTAGTACATTGCCTAAATTATAATCCAGAAAACAAATCCTTATTAAAAGCTATAAAATTAACTTTAGGATTTTTAATTTAAACAAATCCTGAGAAAACACAATAACAAAAAAAAAGTAATATAATAAGAATAAATAAATCATAAATTACGTGATATGCGTTCAATGTCATAAGTAAATTCATGGGTTCCCTTTAATTCCCATTAAATTGCTAAGAGTTCGTTTATATTTTATTTAAGATGAATAAAAAAGCATCCAGTTCTCCAAATACATGCATCGTGAGCTCAACATGGTGAACTTCTTTATGCAACGGGGGCTTGCAACTCGACTAGTGGTTGCTAGAACAAAGATAAAAGGAGACTCAAATCATTCATAGTTCATATGTTGCGCCTATATATGTTTTGTTTTGGAGAAGATGTGCCAAAACCTCAGGATTATTAATTAAAGCGTAACAAATTA
>Ga0325402_1002769_pt1 | contig 15553 bp, 11 predicted proteins | sample PopdelMetagenome_22_FD_207212 | JGI IMG/M metagenome (GOLD analysis project Ga0325402, IMG submission 207212) | Populus deltoides microbial communities from Bellville, Georgia, United States - Xylem-PdKOR-R3 | ecosystem: Host-associated > Plants > Phyllosphere > Stem > Wood/Secondary xylem... | reverse complement strand
AATCAAAAACATTTAATCTGCAACTTCCCAGAAACCAAGAAATGGACTTTGATTAAATGCAGAATAGATTTAATAAAGAATAGAACTGAACAAATACCAACTGTTGTTACTCACAGCTGGTTTCTCTTAAGAAATTATGCCTCTAGGAGGATAATTTCAATGCCTCTTCATCAAATATAATACCACCATTGGTTCCTGAATATTATACATGTTGTGAAAATAATAAAAAATTTATATAGAAGTTTTTAAAATCCTATTAGAAAAATTTAAAGTTATTTAGAGATTTATTACTTGAAGATTTGATTTTTTTTAGTTTTAAATAATTTTTAAAAAACTTAATTGCCACAAACCACAAGTCGTCCACTTAGATAGTCAGATCCTAGATAGCTTTAGCAAGTTTCCATAAGTCCATTGGAAGCATATCAATTTTACCTTCATCGCCATTTCTTTTTCCGTCTTGGATTATATAATAATTTTCTATCCAATTTTTTACATTTCTAAATTACATAATATTTATATAATTAATTAAAAAACCTCGAGTTATATTCGAGGGGAATTAGATAAAAAAAGAATTACAACCTATAAAAAAAATAGAGATAAAGCAGGACACGCAAGTCAATTACAATCATTCAACCATAAAAACACAATCGTATTGGTCTTTAATGTCCATAATCATTCATCATGTATAAGAACATATTAATATACATAATAAAATTATTGCATGCTTCAATTCTAATTATTAGCTTCATGTGCAATTTAAAAAAAAAATCTAACACTTAGAAATATTAAACTCAAATCCAATTTGATAATTTCCCAATTTAATATAGATTCTTTTATTGAAAAAATATTTTTCAAAATTTAATAAGAAAATTAATCATATTAAAATTCTTATTAATATCCTAAACTATTTTAGGATCAATTAAATAAAACTATTTTGGTTTAAAAACTTTCTCTAATCCTAATCCTATTAAGATATGACAAAACTCAAAAAAAATGATTTAAACATTTCAATTCAATTATAATCTAATTAGGAGATTTAATTATATAATTAATTTAATTTCAGGTTTCAATTTTAATATAAAATCATTATTCCATATATGAAGGGTTAAATCATAAATTCAGCCCCTAAATATACCTAAAAGTAATTAGATATAAGTTGCAGGGGTAGAATCATAATTCTCACACTCAAACAACTGTAAACAAAGCTCAAGGGCATAATTGTAATTTTTCCCATATATCTTTCATGTTGCAGCTGCCTTGTTGTTGCCGATGTGGTTTGCCCACGTCGGTGGCAGTCATCAGCAGCAACAACAATACTATCATTGCACCTGGTGGCAACACAAGGTAACAGCCCTCGCGTCATTGCTCTAGTCTAGTGATGTCGTGGCTTTTTTGCCATCGGCATCTAGTTGTGGATGTAGCACAGTCAGGTGCACCAGCAACGTTGGTGTCGCCGCTAGTTGTTATTGCAACCACCTAAAACAATTTAAAAATATATATATATCAATGGTAAATTTCTGTCAAATCTGGCCAAAGTGGTAACCATAAAGAATAATCAGAGAAAAAAATACCTTTTTGGAAAATTAAATTTGCACACAAATGTAATTCATAATTAACGTCAATAACAATTAAAACATGCAATTAACAAACCTAATTGTCTAACGAAGGCTCTGATACCACTATTAAGTTCCCGAATATTATACACGCAATGAAAACAATAAAACAAAATTATTTTTGAAGTCCCTAAGATCCCATTACACAAATCAAACGTTGTTTAAGGGTTTATTACCTGAAGATTTGATCTTCTTCCCATTGTCCGGCCTCCAACGATAATCCACACGAACCACCAATTAGAAATCTCATAAATCTCTATTTGGAAGAGAAGGATTTCTATGCGTAGAGTGTTAACTCTTATTGTGTGACTTACGTAATTTTTTTGTCTAACAGACAATCACACTAAAATAAAAGACATGGTGTACTATTTATAAGGAAATCTAAAAAACTCTATAAATTAGCAAAATATCAATTTTTCCTTTGAATAATATTCATATATTAATTCAGGATAATTTTAGAAATTAACTCAATCAAGTCCTTACTTGATTTTTCTAAGTCTAGAAATATAATCCATGTATTAATTATATTCTAATCCTTAATTTCTAAAATATATTTTAATCAAGTCATACTTAATTAAACCATTCCAATTTAATTTTTGATTAATGGCTCTTAATGTGTGTGACCCATTAGGTTTCTAATATGCTGATCCAAATATAAATTATAATTCTAATTAAATATAATTTAATAAATTTAATAATTTAATTTATTATCAATTCAACAATTGATTAAGTTATATTTCACTACCAGAAAACCGGCGAAAACCAACGAAATTACCGACGAACTTTTTTTGTCGGTAATTCTTACCGATTGAAATAATTCCGTCTCCAATTCTATCGGTATATACCGACCGGATCACCGACGGCCTATACAGTTTGTTTGGAAAGATGCAACGGTGTGGTGACGTGGAGTTTTTTCAGACAATTTTACCGATGGAATGACCGACGGATTCAAACCGAGTTAGTCGTACAGTGACGTGGCACTTTCACTGTCGGAATCACTGATAGAATCACCGACAGATACATTCAGTCAGTGATTCCATCTGTAAAGCCATTATATACCCCTTCTGCCGACACCCTCTTCCTTTATTTCTCCTTCTTCTTCCCCTTCTTCTTATACTTTTGTACGTGGTCACAATATCCGTTCTTATAGATTTTATCATTTTTCATAAGTAAATCTATCCTTTTTAGTTTTAACATTTAAATGTGAATTTTATTGTTTTTTTAGTATTTGTATTTTGTTAACGTATGTACTTGTTTTATTGTTATTTGTCAAAGAAACTTGTAGTATAAATGTATAATTTTGTAGTTGTTATAGTTTGTTTTAGATTTTGTCAAATTATATTTGTTTGTAAATTGTTGAAATTTTGTTTGAATTATACTGAATTAAATGTGTTGTGATAAAATAAATAATTAATAGCTTGTTTAACGGTTCTGTTTTAATTGTTATCAATTCTATTGCGAAGTTATGATTTTCGTAAATTTATATATGTATGAACGTTGATAATTGATAATGAATATTTAACATAAGTGTTTTTTTAGTTTGTTGGATAATGTTAGGGAAAACCAATATTTTTGTTATGTTTTATAGAGGTTCAATAAAAGTCATGGATGATCGTTTATGGATGTATCGGGACTCATCCCAAGGATTGTGGAGGATGGATTATTGTAACGGTGTTCAGGGTTTTATTAATTTCGCAACATCTATTCCTAGGAATTTTACTGATGGCGGTATTAGTTGTCTATGCAGGAAATGTAAAAGTTTCTGCATCAAGATGTTGTAACGGTGCATCTTCTAACCAAAGGGTTCATGGAGGATTACCTGTGTTGGTATGCATACGGAGAACTATCTGTTCCTGATTAGAGCATGGAAGAACAGGTGGTTGGGTCAACTTCTAGTGCTAGCAACATGCATGAAGTTGGAAATGAGAACAGTAATCCTTACAGGAATATGGTTATGGATGCAATGAGAATGAGTGAAGGTAATGTCAGGGAATGTCCAATCGTAGAAGAAGAACCTAATGCAGATGCAGCAAGGTTTTTTTATCTGTTGAAAGATTCTGACGAATCATTATGGGATGGCTACACGAACCACAGTAAATTATCAGTCGTAGCACAGGTATTCACCATCAAGTCAAATCACGGGTTAAGTGAGGCCGGTTATGACAAGATTATCGAATAGGCGAAAAGCATTTTACCTGAAGGGAACAGGCTGAAAAAGAATTTCTATGCTGCCAAGTCCATGATGAAACCCCTCGATTTAGGACATCAGAAAATTTACATATGCCCTAACTTCTGCATGTTATACTACCTTGAAAATGCTGAGATGACTGAGTGCATGACATGTGGGCATTCCCGTTACAAACCCAGAACTGGTAGAGGGAAGACTCTCGTGGCATATAAAAAACTTAGATACTTCCCAATCACACATAGATTGCACACGAACCACAGTAAATTATCAGTCGTAGCACAGGTATTCACCATCAAGTCAAATCACGGGTTAAGTGAGGCCGGTTATGACAAGATTATCGAATAGGCGAAAAGCATTTTACCTGAAGGGAACAGGCTGAAAAAGAATTTCTATGCTGCCAAGTCCATGATGAAACCCCTCGATTTAGGACATCAGAAAATTTACATATGCCCTAACTTCTGCATGTTATACTACCTTGAAAATGCTGAGATGACTGAGTGCATGACATGTGGGCATTCCCGTTACAAACCCAGAACTGGTAGAGGGAAGACTCTCGTGGCATATAAAAAACTTAGATACTTCCCAATCACACATAGATTGCAGAGGTTATTCATGTTACCAAGGACTGCTGAGCACATGACATGGCACCAATCACACCATGTGGTTGATGGAGTGATGGTGCATCCTTTTAACAGTGAAGCCTGGAAACACTTTAACAGTGTGCATCCGCACTTTTCAGCTGAATCAAAAAACGTGCGTCTTGGGTTGTGTACAGATGGATTCAACCCATTCAGGTCATTTGCTGCTTCTTATTCTTGTTGGCCAGTTATACTGACAGTTTATAACTTGCCACCGAGGATGTGTATGAGGCCAAAGTTCATGTTTTTATCTATGGTCATACCAGGTCTGAGCAGTCCGGGGTGGAATGTAGATGTTTGTCTTCGTCCGTTGATTGATGAGTTGACGCAGTTGTGGTCCTCTAGAGCTTTGACTTATGAGGAAACAGAATTTTATTATGAGAGCGGCTTTGATGTGGACTATCAATGATTTCCCCGCTTATGGAATGGTTTCTGGTTGGAGCACACATGAAAAGCTAGCATGTCAATATTGTATGGAGAACAACAAGGCATTCACGCTAACAAATGGGGGTAAAGCTTTCTTTTTTTACTGTCACCGTCATTTCTTGCCACCGAATCACAGGTACAGAAAGAACAAAAATTATTTCTTTGTTGGCAGAGTTGAAAAGGATGTTGCACCCCCACGTCTTTCCGGTGAAGAATTGTTTGATGTTATGTCAGAGTACGGTGACATTGTGTTTGGTCTCCAATCAGGTAAGTAGAAGTTTCATGGTTTTGGTTTGATCTATAATTGGGTGAAGCGAAGTATCTTTTGGGAGCTTCCTTATTGGAAAACCAATCTTCTCCGCCATAACCTTAACGTCATGCACATTGAAAAGAACGTGTTTAAGAACATTTTCAACACCATCATGGATGTGAAGGGGAAGACAAAGGACAACATCAAGGCTATAATGGATGTAGCGGTGTTCTGTAACCGTAAAAATATGGAGTTGGTTTGTGATGGGTCACGGGTCGCAAAACCAAGAGCAAGCTTCGTGTTAGAGAAAAATACACAACTACTAGTCTATAAATGGCTTAAGAGTTTGCGTTTCCCCGAAGGACATGCTTCGAACATATCAAGGCTGGTTAATACGGAGGAATGTAGATTATATGGAATGAAGAGTCATGACTGCCATGTGTTTATGCAAACACTCATCCTATTAGCTTTTCATGATTTGTTGCCAAATGGGATATGGGATGCACTAACGGAGATCAGTCATTTCTTCAGAGATATATGCTCCAGCAAGTTGAATGATGATCACATTGAAAGGCTTGAAACGAATATCATCGAGACAATATGCAAACTTGAGATGATATTCCTTCCATTATTTTTTGACTCAATGGAGCATCTACCCGTACATTTACCGTTTGAGGTAAAATTTGGAAGACCGGTCCAGTACAGATAGATGTATCCATTCGAGAGGTCAGATATTATAGGAGCTATGTAATTCATAATTAATTTTTTTTAATTGATAATTTTTCATTAATTCTATATATATGCAGGTACTTGTTCAATCTTAAAAAAAAGTTAAGAACAAGGCGCATGTTGAGGCGTCAATATGTGAGGCCTATATTGTTGAGGAGATCTCAACATTTATCTCATACTATTTCGAACCTCATTTGAGAACAAGGACCAACCGTGTTCCACAGCATGATGATGGTGGTGAAATGCCTTCAAGTGGAAACTTGTCAATATTCTCCAATCCTGGACGACCCACACCTAAAAATGCCGTGAGGGGAAGATATTTTTCTGAAATAGAGTTCAAACAAGCACACAATTATGTCCTATTTAACTGTGATGAGTTGAGACCTTTTATTAAGTAAGTAGATGTTTGACTTAAACTTTGTCAAGAGTGTACTATTTATGTTTTGTGATACCATAAACTCATATAATTTGGAACAACCTTGCAGGCAACATCGACGATACTTACTGTCCAATAACTCACAACTGACCGAATCTCAGATCTTTCAATTACAAGATGAACAATTTGCCACATGGTTTAGAACACATGTAAGTCCTATCACAAACTCATTATCTCTTGCAATGTAATTAATTGTATGTCAATATTACATAATATCTGTTTATTGATTATTGTTGTATTTAATTTACAAGGTTTATCAAATGGGAGGTAGTGCTGCTATTTCACTGTCTTTACTAAGCTTGGGCCCTAAAAGAAAAGTCAAGTGCTATAACGGGTATTTTGTCAATGGATATGTCTTTTATACTGAAGAATACGGGTATGGAGGAAAGACATACAACAACGGTGTTTGTATTAAGGGATCGACTTTTAATGAGTTTGAAGTTGACTACTGCGGTAGATTGGAAGAGGTCATCGAACTGCAATATCATAGCGAGCAAAATAGAGTGTTTTTATTCAAATGCTATTGGTATGACACAACTGACAGAGGAATCAGAATAGATCCTCATTGAAATCAACTCAAAAGCTAGACACCGCAACGTAAACAACGTCTTTGTTTTCACAAAACAATGCCAACAAGTTTATTACACATACAACCCTTCCTTTAGAAAGGACCGATCAAGAGTTGATTGATTATCCGTTTAGAAAACAAAACCCAAGGGTCGTGTCGAGGTTGTTCAGGATGAGAAGAAGACACAAGTGTGATAGATGAAGTCTTTCAAGCTAGTGAGTTGGTTGAACCATACCGAGTTGCTCCTTCGATTGACTTAGAAGAAAATTTGAATTTTCATGTTTTCAACGATAGTCTTGTTAATGTTGACGTAAAGGAGTTGAATGTTGTTTTGAGCTCTACTAGTGGAAAATAGAATGTTGTTGAAGAAGATGATAACCACATTGAAGAATGTGATGGAGCTGATGATAACAATTCAATTGAGGACGAAAATAAAAATTCTGACTAATTAAACATGTTGTAAAGCCTTATTTTTATAATGTAATATTTTGGAACATGAAATATTTATTCTTCTTTAATGGTCAGCTCTTGTTATTGTGCTGTGTGTGCAGTAAGTTTGCAATTCAAGATTTTGTGAAGGTGATACACAAAAAATAAGAAATATTGACGGTTTCACCGACGAGTACACTGACGGACTATAACCCGTCGGTATTTCACAGAGAGTTGAAAAAAATTTACAAGATTATGCCACAATCACCGATGGAGTCACCGATGGCTTCACCGACGGAGTCACCAACGGATTACGCACATCCCGAAGCGCACGCATGTCAGACGAGTGTCGATCGGCACAAGTACCGACGGATTGAAAAATCTAGCAGGATTTTCAAACTTTTTTGGTGCGAATATCAATTAATTACCAACGGCATTACCGATGGAATTTAATGCCACCGACCACAATAAATTTTCGTCGGTAATACCGTCAGAAATATTGATATATAAAACCCCCCTCCCCCTATTTAGTTCATTTTTTCTCTCGGCTTCATTTCTCTTCTTCTCCATTTCTCTTCTCCTCTCCGTTTCTATTTGGTTTTTGGAAGAGATTTTATTGTTTTGGTGGTAGTTTTAAAAGGTATGTATTCTTTTTCTTTATCTTTGTATTTTTTTATTTTAATTATGATTATTTTTTTTAGTATTCTTTATTTTGTGTATTGTTTGTAGATAAAATATTAAATTCAACACACTATTGAGGTAAGCATTTTTTATTCCTAAATTTATTTTGAATTGATATAGTGTTTTTTTAGTTTAGTGTATTGTTTGTTTTGTGTTTAGGTTGTTTTGCATAGTGTTTTTTAGTTTTTTCATTTTATTTATTAATTTTATGATATTATTGTTTGTATTGTCATAATTGTTATTGTTGAATTTATATTTTAAATGTTAATTAATATATAGAATTACATTTAATTAGTTTATCTTAATTTAGGATATTATTGTTTGTATTGCTATAATTGTTATTGTTGAATTTATGTTTTAAATGTTAATTATATTAGTTTATCTTAATTTAGGATATTATTGTTTGTATTGCTATAATTGTTATTGTTGAATTTATGTTTTAAATGTTAATTGAAATATAAAATTAAATTTAATTAGTTTATCTTAATTTTAGGATGTTATTGTTTACCTGTCATTGTTATTGCTTGTTATTACATTTTTATATTTATGTGTACACGTTAATTTTTATTTTGAGGTCCATTAAGGTCGTATCAGGAATGATATTGATTTAGTTATCTTTTGCTTTTGACCATGTAATTATTTATAAATTAAGAGTCTTGTCTCCTAAAACTTGAAATGTAATATTAATCCGTAAATTTGAATGTATGACTTTAATTTAATGTTTGTAACTCTAAGTACCAATTTAACAATGAATGTTCATGGTTGAAATTGATTCTTTTACTTGAATTACATTATATAATGTTATTGAATAAGATGTTTTGTGTTGATGATGATGAATTGGGTTGAGATCTAGGATGATTGGATCGGGATGTAAAATAAAATTGGAAATGTAATATGATTTTGTCAATAACTTAGGACCTTCCAGTATAAGGGAGACTCTGTCAAAAAAAATTTTAATAATCGAAGTTAATTATGTAATTATTCGTATAAATTTGTGTAGATGCGTAGAATAAAATCTACAGCACGTCGTCAGCAGACGATTGCAGCTAGTTCTTCTAGCAGCGAGGAGGACATATCCTTAGGTGCTGATCACGGCGAGGAATCTGCGCCAACTTGTGATGCTGCCTCTTCTAGCGCGGTTTCACAGCGCAGAAGCGGTGTGCCTTCACAGCGAGGCCAATTCAACCGCAAGTACCAGGCACAATGAAAGGATGACCTCTCAATGTAAGTTTGTTTAGGTTTTAGTTTTTTTTTTATATACTTATAACATAATTTATGAACAACTAATTAATATTATTACTTTTATTTAATTTCAAGTTCACAAACATTGAGGCTGCAAGGGCTATAACATTGGCGTTTAAATCGTCGATGGAGATTCTATTATTTCATTGGAGCCAGGTTTCCAAACATCCTGAGTGGAAACCTAATATCGATGCATGGTTTAAGCGATTTCAGGTCGGTGTTAACTTTTAATTTCCAGCTTATTTTTAATAAATTATTTTTATAATTTTATATCTTGTACTATTTTTATTTTATATGAATTATTTATATACACAGAACAAATTTGAGTGGGATAGGGCGAACAACAATTTTGTGAGGAGGGTATGGGAGAATCACGTGGCAACTAGGTAACATTGAAAATAATATTTATTTTTGTTTTATAATTTTATGTTTTAAATTCTAATTTGTTAATATGGAAGTAGGTTGCATGATTTTTGGTATGACACCAAAAAAAAATCAAAAAAACATGCGAGGGATAACGGTCTTGAAGGATGGAATGAAGTGGCAGTTTGGCGGGAATTCAAACCGCCATTCATCTCGGGGGAAATATGGACGGCATATATTTAGCACGTGACCTCAGAGCGGTTCTCACAGCGCTCACATTTCGGCACCAACAACAGGAACCGACAAATTCTTGGTTCGGTAACCACGCACACTGGCGGATCCGTCCCATTCAACGCACATGCAAAGCGAATGGTAAGATTAATTTTAATGAAATATATTATTAATTAATTTGTCATTCCTTATAATATATTTAACTTTCAACCTATTTTTTCCTTACAGGCTGCATCTCTTGGACGTGAGCCGAGTCCAATGGAGCTGTTTGTAGAGACGCATGTGCGGAGTCAAGATCGCCAAAATGGGGTGCAGCAGTTCATGGACAATCGTGCTCAACACTTCATGGGATGTTCGTTCATTCATTTTATTTTGTAAGTTATTATTTTCTTGAATTGCATATGATGATTTTTTAAAAATTTTCAGGAGACCTATAATAGCAGGTTGAGGGAGAGATATGGGGACAATCTTTCGACCCATCCAGATTTTGATCCAGATTTGTGGATGGAGGTGGGATCATATGGTGGACTCGAAAAAAATCGAGTCTACGGGCTCTCCAACACTACGGCCAAAAACTTGCGGTCGGCCCGTAGTGTCTCAACCGTTGGGAGCTCACCATCAGTATCGAGCACCTAATCTAAGGAGTTGGTTGCCTTGAAACAACAATATCAATAACTCTCGACGAATTATGATCAGCTCCGTCAAATGGTCATGGAGATGAGATCAAAGATGGGTGATGATACATGTGCAGCTCCTTTTTGGTCGTACGGTCCCGAGAACAACCAGCCTCCTCCTCCTCCAGCTCCGCCGTTATTCTAGTTTAATTTTGTTTTTTAAACACCTTAAATTTGTAATGAATATTTGGATGAATATTATTTAACATTATTTTTTTATTTTTAATGTTTATTCTAATTTTATTTGTCTATTAAGCTTTTTTACTATTAATAAATTATTGTTTTTATATATTTTAAATACATACTGACAGACTATTTTCGTCGGTATTTCATAGAAAGTTGCAAAACAATTACCACCGATGCTATAATTACCAACGGAATATTGCCGTTGGTGTTTAAATACAGACGGCTTTACTAACAGATAATTTCCGTTGGTATTTCACAGAGAGTTGCCAAACAATTACCACCGATGCCATAATTACTGACGAAATATTTCCATCGGTGTTTACCATAACTATTACCGACAGATTATTCGTCGGTAATTACCGTTGAAAATTTAGACAGGTGTAGTCCGTCGCTAATGTTCTCGCGGGAAATTTTTTTTGTTTGGCGCGCATATCCGTCTGTAAGACCGTCGGTGTTCCGTCGTTGGGTGGTTTTTTTTATTTGCGACAGAATTAGCGACAAAAAGGAGAATTACCGACGACTAGTATACTAACGACCTTATTCCATCGATGAGACCATCGGTAATAATTTCACCGACGAAGTTCATGCCTTTCACCGAAGGAATTAGTCCGTCGGTAAAACTGTTTAATGGTGTAGTGTTTGAAGATCAGATGCATCATCTAGCAACATGTCATGATCCTTCAAATATTAGAAAAGTCATTAATGGTTTGACTTAACCTTTCAGTGACCGGTTTCTCAGTGTAATTAATATCCTTTCATCGATAATGTTATGATTTAATATTAAAGTATGGAGTATGTCTATCATGTTAAATAATGTTTGTTCTCTATATAATGATCACTGATTGTTTGAATAAGATTTGAAACTCTTTTCAAATATCATTCCACCTTGAATAAGAATTTCTCAATCAATATTATTTGAGAGCAGATGAAACATTTTTCTTAATTCACCTAGGATGATAAATACTCTCTTGATCTCTCAAGTACCTTCATATAATTCATGTTATACTCAATTTCCACTCCTTCGTTACCTCGATTAAAATATAATGTTCTTTATATAAAATAACTTAGTGATTTCAAGTTTATGAATCACTTACACAACCATCATGTAAGTCTTTCCATAGATATAGAGGATCTATATATATGGAATTCTCATGCGGTTCAGTTTAACATACATGTCTTATGACAAGCACCTACATATTAGTTCTAGATATCTCTATACCTTAATTTATGAGAACAACTACTTTCTTTCATAAAAAAAAGAACATAATATGTATTAGTCTCTATGGCTCTAATAAATATCTAGTATTCAAAAGAGCATCAACCAAGAATATTTATTATATTATATAAATATTAAAGATAAATGAAGTCTATATTAATAATAAATATATTTAAATGAATATAATAATATCACATATAACATACTGATTGGCTATAGAACATATTAAACTAACCTAGATTATTTATTAATGAAACCTTGGGATTATCAGGCTGGGGTGTAACTAAGCTCATCTTGAAAATGTAAATAATATCACAAGAAAAGGGGACAAAATTTACAAATGAAACTCTGACAAAATCTTGTGTTAGTGATGGAAGAAATTTAAATCCAAAAATTGGTTCTCAATATGCATATATGCGGGGAAATTCAATCCCCTATCTTTAGCATGGAGATATTTTGTAAAGCAAATTACAGACAATTTCAGCATCATGCCATGGGTGCTTGCTTTGAAGCATTCATCTCACCTCCTCAACAACATTTAACCTTTTATTTAAGTTTAAATTTAAAGTGAATTCTATTCATTTTTACTATTAATATTTTATTGGGAGTTATTCTCCAACAAAAGTTATCTAACATGTAACTTTAATATAATTAAAATAAATTAAAAATTAAAAATACTAAAAGATCTCAAACAAATAACTGTGATCATGGATTTTGTGATTTTATATTACTTGTGAGTTATATTACCTTTCATGTCAGGGTAAGATTTATCTTTTGTATCAAGACGCTCATGCTGAAAAAAAAAAAATTTGGGTTGATATAGTAATGATTCAATCAAAAATTTTAATTGTTAATTTTTAAAAAAAAAATTATCAAAATAATATAATTTTAATTTAATTTTTTTTAATGGATTCTCTCGACCTGACCCGTGATCTAATGAGTATAAAAAAAAGTTCTAACTTTCCAATCTATTACAAAATTAAGTAATATGTATTTTTTTTCAATAAAAAAAAATCTTAAGTCTTAATCCAAGATGCTTGTAGTAAGATTATTTTCTTCTTCTTCTTCTTCTTTATGTATCTGCCTACAAAGCAACATGAGCTTATTTCTTCATTCTTAAATTAAAACAAAAAATATATATATATAACCTTCCTTCATCCAATATATTGGAGTTTATCAATTTTATTTATTTATTTATTTAAGAATATTTGTCAAAAGAAACCATTTAGAATTAAATCTTTTTCATTCATTGATATTAATGTGAGTTGAGAATGCAATTTTTTTTTATTAATAGAATAGAACAATTTTATAATGATCATATATTAACAATAAAGCATAAAAATCAAAGCATGATATAAAATAATTATTAGCTCATATAATATTTTAAATTTCATTTTCCACAATAATAAAAACATAACTACTAAGATTTAAATAATAGTAATCTCATTATAATAAAAAAAAATATTAACTATTTTAAATTATAATTAGAGTTAGAGCTCCATGCAGCAGCAAAACGATAACTGTGCTTTATGGTGAAAGCTGGTTACCTTCGAATCTCTCCCATCCTCTGAGACCTGAAATAAATCCATGCAGCAGACTTGGTTTAAAGTATACACCAAACATATACTAACACACCAGCAGCCACAGAACAGGGACATTCGCTAGAGCTGCTCTAGGCAGACATGGCAACAAGTGCACTTTGTGCTCCTACTCGATAGTCCAGACATGGAAAATGGGAGTAAAGAGTGCAGAAAGGAAAGGAATTTCAAGTAATGAAGGCTGTTTCTCTCTATTTGAGAAACACAGAATTTGTTAGCATGTTAAAAGGGAAAAGGGAAAAAATCTCACAAGCCATGTTCCATACATACTCAGAACACGAGTAAACAACACAGCTTATGGTTATCAACATGACAGCTTACAAAACATACCCGCAATCTACCACCAGTTCAAACTGAAAAACATGGCAGGCCTTCCTACGTTACACAATGTTTTTTTGCTTTCTATTCTGCACTTTTTTCCGTCTTCACCCTCATTTACAAAGGTCAGCTGGATGTCCAGATACTAGGTTCTTTGTCTGACTCTTCAGCCATTGGTGTCACAACCATCTGAAAGTTGGGCCCATATACTCCGTGACTTTCCAACTTCACTGCTGCAATCCTCCTCACAACTGCCACCGTCTTCAGTAACTCTGATTGCAGTGATGGGCAGTTCTCCTTGAGGTAGGTAAAGCCATCTTACCGCATTACAGCTGCAGTAATGATACCCAAAGGAGATGAGAAAACCGTATCAAGCACCAACAATTCATCATATATTGAACAATGAGGCATATCTATAAATCTCAAATTTCCAACTGTGCAGTTCATGAATAAAAGGAGATACAGATATATAATGTACACCTGTGGTTAATAGCAATAGTTTGCATTATGTGATGCTTTTAAGTTTCAAGTGAAAACCTTGACACATTACTCCAGTGGGAACATTTGCTTCCCTCATAAATACCACTTCATTTACTTCTGTCCTCATTCCTCATTATCTTTCCGTACAAGTTGGGCACACTATGAAGAGCTACATTTTAGATGTGCAAATTTAAGACAATTTTGCCTGGCTACACAGATGTATGAAGTTGAACATGATTGCCAAGCAGTTAATCTATGCCCACCATGTTAATTATTGGAGACAAGCAAGCCCCACCATGTGCAAGTGGGATTACCTAATCTCCCACTTAGCACATGGTGGAGGACTCCCCCTCACTCCCATTAATTGTATATTAATGTGCCCCCCCTTGAAGTTTTTTGGTAAGGTGTATGAAGAACATAGAGAGCAGCGTGAGAAACACAGAGAGAAAAGAGAACAGAGAAGAATAGAGAGAGCTTGAGAGAGTAGAGTTGAGTTGAGAGAGTTTTATCTCCTCCTCCTTTGTTTGTATTGTTTGTAAGCTTCATTAATACAAACCAGTAGCTCCGTGGAGTAGGCAAGTTGCCGAACCACGTAAATTGTGTGTGATTGAGTTCTGGAAATCACCCAACAACTGGTATCAGAGCTTGTTCTTGACAAAGAGGGTGTTTGATCCAAACTCAAAAATCAAAGTTCTCCAAACGTGTTTTTTAACATACCATCGTGTAGAGGACAACCAGAAGAATCCCCTGTTGAAAACCCGGCGAAGAACCGACGTCCTGCATGCCCGCACGCGCCCCCACGCGCCGACGTCCAGACTGCCCACGCGCACCAACGCGCCGTACGCGTTCCACGCTCCATCTTCGCCCGGCTTCTGCAAAACGGGTCGGGCTGACCCGCCACGTCATCACCTCCGTACGGTCACCGTCCTCGTCACCTGCCACGTCACCTGCCACGTCATCAGACTGAGTTTTGTTCCGATGTGTCGCAGAAGCTAATATTCTGACACGTGGCTACATCATCACCGTTGAAGGGTTTTGATCCAGTACGATGCACATCCAATCAGTTGACACGTGGCTTAATCAGAACCGTTAATGAGTTTTGATACGGTGTGACGCAGGACCTAATCTGCTGACACGTGGCTTCATCAGAACCGCTACTTAGTTTTTTGATCCGGTGCGACGCAGGCGGTACTCTGGCTGACACGCGGCTGCATCTGCACCGTCCGTTAATCCAAAACTTTGATTGCTAAAATCTGAGCCATCCGAAGTCCGATTGGGGTGATCTCA